>WBZO01000075.1_pt1 | contig 256887 bp, 210 predicted proteins | sample 5204261 | NCBI WGS metagenome assembly WBZO01 (sample SAMN12412400, study PRJNA552823) | activated sludge metagenome | isolation source: activated sludge from anammox sidestream of wastewater treatment plant... | place: USA: North Carolina | collected 2017-09 | reverse complement strand
AACACAATTTCACAGTTTAGTTACCGATATGACCCAGCCGGGCAGATAAAGCAATGGCAGCAGCTGCAGGGCAATACAAGCTTGAACTATGCCCTCGACTATGACCAAGCCGGTCAGCTGGTCTCGGCAGCCGCCAGCGGAGGACCTTTGAGCCCGAATTATCTGAAGCAATATTATTATGCCTATGATAGCGCCTCAAACAGAACCGGCGTGCAGACAAGCACGGTGACCAGAGGCAGGGTTAGTGGAACTGTCACTGCCGGTAATGTCTTAACGGTTACCGTTACCGATCAGTCGCTTTCATCTGGCTCAAAAGCCATAAATTACACCGTTGCAGGCGGTGACACGCTTTCGACCATCGCTACCAAAATGGCTGCCGCTATTGCAGCAGATGCCGACATGATAAATATTGGCGTCACCGCATCGGCAAATGCAGCTGTCTTGAGCATCAAGTCGGCTTCGCCAAATGTCACTTCATACTCTGCCTCTACCAGTGGTGGTGCCACAGCAAGCATTACTTTAAATGCCACCGATAACTTTGTTGAGAACGCAGTTATCGCAGGAACCAAAAAGACTGGAGACATTCTGACGATAACCTTTAAGGACCCAGCGCTATCTGGCGGCAGTAAAAATGTCAACTACACAGTGCTGGCTGCCGATACCCTGACTACAATAGCCACGGCGTTGAGGAACGCCATTAATGCCGACACAGCCTTGCAGGCAATCGGGGTGACGGCGACATCAACAGGCACGACCATAACAATAAGATCTACTTCGCAGAATGCCACAACCTATGCCCAGTCTGTCAGCACTGGCTCAACTGAGACCATTAGCCTATCTGTCAATCAGAACGGACCGGTTCGAATAGGCATCGGCGGCAGCAAGACAACCGGCGATACAGTTTCTCTGGTCACATATGATGCAGCACTGAGCGGTGGCACCAGAACGACCACCTACACTGTGCTTGCTGGCGACACCCTTTCGACTATAGCCAGTGGCTTGACCGCGGCAATTAATGCCGATACAAACTTGCAAGGCATTGGAGTATCAGCAGCCGCCAGCGGAACGGTAGTGACAGTGCAGTCAAACTCGACGAACCCGACAACCTATAGAGGCACAACCAGCACGACAGCCACTGAGACCATCTTGATTGGCTTGCCGACCAATGGTGCCCAGGTTCTTGTTATCGGAGGCACCAAGACAACCGGCGATACCCTTACAGTCACGGTCTTTGACCCCCAACTGAGTGGCGGCTCTAAGGCGGTGAACTATGTCGTGCAGGCGGGCGACACTCTGACAAGCATCGCGACCAATGTGGCGTCGGCAATAACGGCAGACACCGACTTGCAAGCGATAGCTGTCTCTGCCACAGCCAGCGGCACGGTTGTTTTCATAAACTCAGGCTCGAAGCTACTGACGACATATGCGTCTTCCACCAGTGGCGGTGCGACAGAGACTGTTAGTTTAGCTTCTTCAACCAGTGCTAATCAGTATGGTTATAACAATCTCAACGAACTGACCAGCATAGCAGCGGGCGGCGCGACAAGATTTGAAGGAACTGCAAACAAGGCTCTGAAGTCTGCCACTGTGAACAGCAATGCTGCGACCTTGCTTGACTCGCAGAAGTTTGCAGGGAATGCGACACTGAGCAGTGGTGCAAATACCATTCCTGCTAGTGTCACCGATGGTACCAACACAACTAAGACCAGTTCTTACAGAGTAAGCGCTAAGGGCTCTGCATCGAGTAGCCCGACATTTGATGCCAACGGCAATATGACCAGCGATGGCACTAACACTTATGAGTGGGATGCTCAGAATAGGCTGGTGAAGGTCACTTACCCGGGAACGAATAAATATACGAATTTCACATTCGACGCGCTTGGACGCTGCGTCAAAATCGTCGAAACGACTGCCGGGTCCGTGACGAGCACAAAGCAATTCGTCTGGTGCGGAAACCAGCGCTGCGAGGTGCGCGATGGCAGCGGCAACTTGCTCAACCAGTACTTCAGTCTCGGGCAAGTCAACTTTAGCGGCGGCAGCGGCACAAGCTACTATTACACGCTGCGCCACGACGGCTCAGTACCCGAAATAACTAACAGTTCCGGCACCATCGTGTGGGAACAGTCGTTCGATCCTTACGGGGTGCCGACGACCATCGTCAATACAACCCCGGCTGATTTCGGCTATGCTGGCATGTACATGCATCAACGGTCAGGGCTGAATTTGACTTTAGCACGTGCCTACAACCCGACACTGGGCAGATGGTTGAGCAGAGACCCGATCGGCGGCTTAAATCTCTACGCCTATGCCGGGAACAACCCAATCAGCAACGTGGATCCGTTGGGTTTAGACTGGAACACGGGTGATTTTGTTGGTCACTACTACACTGGAAACGGCACGCCCGTCGATTTAGGAAATGTCGGCTTGGGAGGCGCTTTCGAAAATAGCGCGAGTGTTGTGCAGGCAGTGAGCAACTTTAACAATGTGCTGTCTGGAAGAGCCATGGCAATTGCCCAACAAAATTGCAATAACAAGAAGCACTGCGGTGACCAAACCGTCAATGCTGATCTAAACGCCAGTTTCGGGCAGCCCGGTACCAACGTGACAGGCGCTGGACCGCAAGACCCTCTGTTCGCCGTTGGGCATAGCACCTTCTTTACGCATGCGAGTTGCCAATTCACATTTGATTGCTCCACTCACTCATTCAAATTCAGTTGCAACAACCAGTTCTCCATCAAGGACTGGTTCAGGGATCCGCTCGGTATTGGCGTAGAAGCCGGAGGAACGCCATATCCGATTAACTACAGTTTCAACAGGACGTTCTCTGGGTCCGGGTCTTTCTGATGCTTGACAGGAGCCTAATACACACGGTGAAGGAATAGCTGGCTGAACGGACCCCACAGCAAGCGCACTATGGTTGGAGTTACGCCAACGCCGATGAGGGTAAACATTGTAGCCACGACTGATTTTCGGTCCCGCTTGAGAAATAGTGCTGGTACTGCCACTACGAGGGTGACGATGATTAACGCTAGTCCCAGAAAAACCTGCGCAATCCATGCCCGATTCGTGGCCAGACCGTTGTCAGATTGATAACACCCGTATGCCTCCCAAGCTCCAAATAGCAGAGCTAAAACCGCCGCTGCAATTGGCCAAAACTGGACATAGCTGATGCTTCTTTTCAAATGACTACCTGCCTCTTCTGTCCTGCGATATGCTGTATATTCGCCTTTTAGTCCCTGTGATAAATCCTCACGCTGCTTTCATATTACCGCGAGCTAACGGCGGAAGTGTCGCCCGGCTTTATCTTTAACAATTTTGATCGTTCGGTTCTATATCTTTTAACGTCGCGCTTACAAGGGATCCTCAATGACAAGAGGCGTTCCATATTCGCCATCTCTTGCTACCAGTCGGTAGCTGGTGGGCTGTTCCTGGCTCCTACTTTGCCGGAGGGTGCTTTGATCTCGTTAAGGCAGCACTGGGCCTGCCAGCAGGCAGCGGCAGACCTGATTTTAAGCCATCTACCAAGTGCTGGTACGGCCCTAACGCACAGGCTCAGGCTATTGAATACAAGAAAGCAACATGCAAATGTGGAGGAGTGGTATGGGCCAAGATGGGCCATTGGGATAACTCGAAGCCGGCTGTTGGCCCTGTTGATCCTCTCGGGATATTTTACAATCCAGTCGATTACGTCACACTCCTACCCAGCGGAAAGTATGGTGACATATCCGGTCCAGCCCCACATGGGATGGGCGCACTTTTTGACAGCCCTCCGAACTATGGAGCCGAATATCTACACACCATATGGTGTGCAACTTGCAAGGACTCTAAATGAGAATAAGAAGTAGTGCTGAACGGACAGTCAATCCGCGCCAATACATGAATCGTCAGAATGTTTTAGAATTGATGGTAGAGGCTTGTTGACAAACCAAATGACGAAACGCGCTTCCATACTAGTAACGGCTTTTATCACCGCATTGCTCGTTGCGATTCTCTATGAGTCGGGACTTAGAGATTCCCTGCTCAGTCAGAGCACGCAAGGCTCTACGCCAGCCTCAATCGTCTACTGCACGAAAGAAATAACAGCAGGGTCTCAGATTGCAATAGAGCAACTCTCTGTAAAGCAGGTGCCTGTATCGCAGTGTCCGGCCAACAGTGTTTATGACATATGGATTGCGGTCGGCCGCATCGCCAAGCAGACCCTAGAACCGGGCGATGTGGTGTATTTCGAGAACGTCGGTCTGGCTGAGAAGATCAACAGGAGTACCCCGAAATAAGACCGTTCACAGCGCAGAGCCGGGTCCAAGTGTTACGAGCAGCGTAACTTTGCCTTGCTTGAACAGAATAACTTTGCGCAGGTTGCGTTTGACAGGTTTGAGAGCGTCACAGCAACCCCATACTTGAAGTGAAATTAGGCGTGTCGTTAAATGTTTTCGATTAGCTCAGTAAGCGGGGTTAGGTTTAGTGGCAAAATCGAAGTCGAGGAGAGACAAAACGAAAGAGACTTTCTGGAGGAAGGTACTTGCTGCGCAGATTGGGAGCGGATAGAGCCTGAATGCCTTTTGCATGCGAGAAGGTTTGAATCCTAATAATTTTTCTTCTTGGAAGAAAGATATTCAGCGGAGAGATCGGGAAAAGATCGCGAAGACTGAGACCGATAGCATTCCTGTCTTCATGCCGGTGGCTCAGCTGCAGCATCCAGTGAAGATTCGCGCAGAGACAAATTCGCAGCCAGCTGTTGCTGAATTAGATCTTACGGCACGAACTGTAAAAATCTTTGACGGCATCGATAGAGAGTCTTTGAAAGAGATTGTTCTGGTTCTTCGAGAGGTGGCATTGTGATTAGCTTGACCCCACCCCCACACTTGAACCAAGCCAAGTCGACGATTGAATAAATACGAATCATATTTTCAATTAGTCAGGAGAAGGTCTAATGAAGCTAGTGAGAGTCCTGGTGCGTCTCGCCTGATGCTATGAGACCGAATAGCCTCGCGCTGGACAATGGTCCTCAGTTCACCGGCAAGGCATTCTTTGACTGGTCGCAAGGGCACAGCGTTAGCCCAGATTTCATTCGACCAGGAAAACCATTGGAGAAAAGAATCTGCGAATGCTCTAGCGGTCGGTTTAGAGCCGAATGCCTTAACGACACTTGGTTTCGTTCCATAGATGAAGCGCGCACAATCACTGAGGCACGGAGGCACCACTAAAACACGATAAGACCGCAAGGGTCGCTGGAAAAACTCGCACCGTCGGAATTCGCTAAGCAGTTTCGAGAACAGAAATTGTCCGCTTGACGTGGTACAGGAAAATGGGTGGGGTCAATCCTATCGAAAGAGCGTTTTACGGAACCATGCATTATGCTTTTGAGAATGATGCATGTTTCTCAGTTGAGCTTTCATTTACTTAGGCAATTGTTTCAGCAAAGCCCTTTGAATACAAGGACCATTGTTTTACCAGTCTATTTTGGAGGTGTTTATGCTCAGCAAACTAACATACATGCGAAGCGTTTTGATTTTAATGGTTTTCCAAGCCGTTTTGTTTTTAGTCTGCCTGGACTGGCAATCAGTTTATGCCCAAGTAGAAACTTCGAAGATTGGAAAGTTATCTTATGAGGATTTTCTGGAAAGCCGAATTACTGGCAAACTTTTCCCTCCAAACCGACCAGTCGCTAAGCCAACTATTTTTGAGGTCTCGATTTCCAAAGACGGTACCCTAACTGGCTGGAAGCAGATAAAGTCATGCGGTAATAGTCTGATCGATAAATGCGCTGAAATGGCGATTACGAAAGCTGCTCCTTTTCCGCCATTTAAACAGAATAGCACTGTTCCAGCCGTTCGCCGATTTCAAGTTACGATTGATCCCTTTTGCAGCTTAAACAGGCAGAAAACAGTATTTGTTGTGGAAAAGAGAAGCCACTAATTTTAAGGAGTTTGTCATTTTCAATAGTCCTTGTCACTGGATTTCAAAAATGGGCTCTCTTGCAAAAATTGCCTAAATTTCTAAATTGCGAACAGCTTTTTGGTAGTCGCCCTCGATCGCGGCAAGTGAAAGATGCTGGTAGAGTTCAAGGCTTTTTCGGTTTTCATGCCCGGAGATAAGCTGTATTTTGGCGTCGCTGAGTCTCTGGGCAGTCAAGAAACTGAGCATCTGATGTCGCAATTCGACCCGCAATTTTAATTGTCGTCGATCATATATTGCAACCGGCTTACCCCCGCGTGCAGCTACTCTTGCCCTCATAGGCTGTCCGCAAAATCCTGGACCCCTCTAATTCTAAGTTGATCTGGATTCTAGCCTAGAGACAGGGAGGTGGGGTAACTCTGCTCCACTTCCCTTCTTATTTAATCAGCGCTATTTGGACTATCTAGCATAAGCCGACTCACAAAGTGACCTTTCCAATAGTCACTTGCTGTGTAAACACTCACTGAGCAAAAAACAACAGTGCAAAGCAATGACAAGGTTTTAACTCTTGTTGTTTCTATTTTGGGGTTTTCTTTTAGAAAAAGAAAAATGCTAGCTATACCTGTTGCTAGCCCCAGCCAGACTGGTAGCTTCTCGTTAATTGGAGCACAACCTTGCACCGTAAAGCACATTATCACTTGACATAAAAGCAGTCCAAAACCAATTAACAGGCTTTTCTCTAATGCATTAACTTGCATTTTTCTCTTTCTGAAAACGCTCATACTCAAAGGACCTTTTTAACTATCCGCTCTTATAGTAGTTCGTCTCGGATATTTGGAAATACGTACTTCTACCAATCTCCTTTTGGCACATCCAAATTTTGGAAAACTGACACTTCCTGCATTGTTAGATAGCACACGCAAGCCTTCTTTCGTCAAAAATGACCTGTCCCAAGAAAAGTTGACTGACCTTTTCCAGGTTTAGTAGACAACTGATGAATTACGAAGCTGCCAACTCGAAGCATCTTGTCCCCTTCTGGTCGCACAGCAAAGCCACAGCCAGTCGTTGCCCATGGTTCCGAGAATCTTCGAACTCGCTTGATTGATTTTGCTACACTAAACTTTGAACCAAATCTATCTCACTCATTATTGGCACAGAGGGAAATAAGCCCAACGTATGAATTGCACCAAACCAATGTTTCGAGATTCGCACACATTCCTTTGTCTTTCAGCAGTTTGTTTGAGTTTCCTGCTTTGTCCTGGTTCATACGGACATGAAACGGACGTCAAAGTAAATGTCGATGACAAAACGCAATTTGGGAGATACGTTGGACGACAGATGACTGTGAGCGGCTGGATTGCCCGTGGCAAGCCCGGCTTGATGATTTGGTTAGCGGACCACCGAACTGGAATCGTTATCGCCAGTCAGAGGGGTTGCACGTGGAAGTCTTTACCTCCTAAGGAGTTGCAAGAATTGAACACCAAGGTAAAGAACATTGAAGCAAAGCACAACAACTGCTTCGTAACTGTGACATGTGTTTTGTGTCGTAGGGTTCGTCAATTGAAGCCAAGGGATCTCGGCTACTTCTATTTTCCAGTAGAAGAATTAAAGATATCGACCATCAAGACTGCAGTCTATGTGACTAAGAGGATTCCTAAGGGGCAAATCATCTATTCGGATTCCCTAGAGGATCGCAAATTTGAGCCAAAAAATTTCGGCTTCGATTTCGTCGTGAGTCGAAAGAACGCTATCGGGCGTAAGGCGAAATACGATTTGCAAGAAGGTCAAATTCTCACGGACTCGGATCTCGTGCCGGAGAGGAAGAATGTCAATTGCCCGAAGGCAAGATAAATAATTTCGGCTCATACCTAGAAACCATTTTCTCCCATGGCGTTTTATGCAGGAGAAAACTTTTCATGGAAAGCGATTTTCCAGGACACAATTTCATTAAGCCGCATACCATGGGAGGCAATAACGAAGCCCTCATCTATTCATATCATTCAAGCTCATCGGGCTAATTGCCGCTGAATAATTCCGGCGCGAAATCTTTCACTCTTTGAGCTGTTATTGCCGCGCCGAAATTGGTTAATTCGGTGCCGCTGGATGACATGGCGCGCCTTGCCACCACGCCCACGACTTTGCCTCTTTGATTGACCACGGGACCGCCGCTATTGCCGGTTGTTATTGGCGCATCGACTTGCAAAATGCGCGGAGCCACACGACTTACTCGCCCCGTGCTGAAGGTGGGGGCATAATACTTATTAGAGTCTGCATCTATTTGATCTGAAGCCATCGGATAGCCTATGACTTGAATTTCTTGACCTTCCGAAGGCGGTGTCGATTCCAAATCAAGCGGCACTAGATTAGTCTTTTCCACTGTTAGTATGGCTAGATCTTGATCTTGTTCGTTTTCCGGCTTGGCATTTTTATAAAGCTTTGCCACCATGGGCGGTTGGTTTGCTGGACCAGCCGGGTGCATAAAATAGCCTAGTTCATAGCTTACTAAAGCTTGACTGAGATATTTGTTGAAGGCTGTGCGTTTGGGATCTACCCTTGTGGAAAGATTTTTTTCATAGGTATCCCAGATTTCATTGACGGTTTGGCGATACTGCGCCAACTCGCTTTCGGTGCGGTCTTTCTTGGTTGAGATATTAACTATTTGCAGCACTTCTTTGAAGCGATTTTCGGCATTGCCGCCCCAGCCTGCGGTCTGTTCGGCGTAAAGCTTCATGGCTGCATAAAAGAGTTGGCACTCTTTGATTAGTTGATCGGCTGTATCAACCACATGCTTGTTGGTCAAAAAATAGGTCTTGTCACGGCTGGTTGTCTTTACCGGAAAGCAGGTGCCAAAGCCGACTACACGAAAGCCTTTGTCTTGCAGCGATGATGAAAAAACAGGAAATTTGTGTTTGGGCGAAAGATCGGCCAGCTGAACCCAGAGGCTGTCTTTTACTTTCATTTTTAGACCGACGTTGATTTGCAGCACCTGGCTCTTAAGCTTGCGGTCCAACTTTTCCCATGATTCGGCTGCTGCAACCTGCGGCAGCGCCTGGGGCAAGACAAGCAAGCAGAGTAATGCCGCCATTGCCAGTTTCTTTGAAAGTTTCGACTTTTGCACTTTCATTTTAGCTGCCCTCAAAGCCTATCTCGATTTCGAAGGTGCGGCGCCAAGGGAAGGACAGTCGTACTGCCGGCTCGATTGATACCGCCTGGCTAATAGACTTGATAAAGGGTGAAATTTGTTCCGCCAATCTTTGAGTGGAAGGGTCGCCGTCCAGATTACGGCGCACCCGGGCTTGATAGGCCCAGTCGTCTAGGAAGCGGGTAAAGAGGCATTGCTTTTGATGCTCGGTCAGCTTGTTGGGGGCGGAGGGGCTATGTTCTTGGTTTTCGTTTTCTCTATAGAACCAATAGGCGACTGCCAGGGCTAGGGCGGAGCCCATAGTATTACCGGTGGTGTTCCAGCCGGCGTAAGATTTGATCTTTGTCATCATATCTGGTGCCTTGAGCAGTTCTTCGACCAAGAGGGGGTCGCCGCCGTTGGCATATGCAACATCGGCTAATATAACATCGCTTTCGGTTTCTTTAATTGCTTTTAGAGTGGCTTCGACTGCGGCTCTTGTGTCTAACTGGCTGAGGTCTGGCAGACCCGGCAGGGTAATGTGGTCGCCCTGTCTTTCGCGGGGTCCGTGCACTATCAGGGTGAAAGATGGCTGTTTGCCTGTGTTTTTGCCTTCGGCGCCATTGGCATCATTATCTTCGATGACAAAATCTACCCCGCAAGCTTTTACTTGTGCTTTGACGGTGGCGCCTATTTCTTGACCTTCATAGCGGCTGGCGATCGAGCAGGTTTCTTTGGGGCTAAAGCGCACAGAGAGCAAGGGGCGGCGAGTGGCTGTTTCGGTTTGTACGGCATAATCAATTAAGGCTCTAGATATTAAGGTGCAAGCGACCTCATCGGCGCCGGCATAGGCTGTCACTCTTTCGTCTAGTTTGAGGGCGGCGCATTCGGCTTCTAGTCTTTCTTTTTCTGAGACGTTTAAGCCCCAGGTGCCGGAGTCGTCTTGCGAGAAAACTAGATAGTCTAAAAACGGCGTGCCCTTCGAACGGTCCATCGCCCGCAAGACAAATTGATTGATTGTGAAATTGCGCAGACGGGTATCGAAATAGTCTTTGCGTATGGCTTCTGGAATCTTGCGTTCTAATGATTCTAAAAGACCCGGTGTCAATTTTTCTCTTTTGGCTAGGCGGTGCAAGCAGCCGGACCATTCGAAAAGCTCACGGCCATAGGTCTTCCAGTAGTCTTTTTCTTCGGTGTTGTCATAGTTGTCTGAAATGCGCATGATCGACGACTGGGCATAAAACTTGATCTGCGGCTTGGCTGACTGTCCAAGTTGGCGCCACTTCTTTATGCGTTCCAATCTTTCGTTGATTGTTTTTAGATCTTCGTCGGTGCGCCGCGAAGTAATTAGGCCTCCGTACAGCAAGCTGTCAAGGCAGAGAATTACTGCATCTGGTGTGTTCTTTTGAATGATGTTTTCGCAAAAGCTCAAGAGTTCATCAATCTGGGCAGGGCGGTTGAGCGAACCAAGCAAGCTTCTGGGCGGAAGAACAGGCTCTACACGGGCTGATTTCATAATCAGTTGGGGATATGTGTAGGTTACCGGTCTGTCGTCTAGTGGGACTAGCAAGATTCGCATGGGATTTCCTTTTCTATAACCTGCTGTGGGCCTTTAGGGCTTGCCCGAGTCGAGGGTGGCGCCGCTGCCGATGTTGCGCTGAGATGGTGGAATGGCCGAGTCGGGTACTATTCTGACCCCTTTTTTCTTGGTCAGATCGGCTGTCACCAGGATACCGTTGTGCTTGCTGGTTACTTCCGATGAAACCACTTGTGCCAACTCAACAATTTCGGGGTGCCCGTCTGGCCAGACTGCTGCTTCAAAAAATAGACTTTGACCGATGAGATCGCCTTCCACCGGTGCAAAATATTTGAGATAGAGGACGCCGCTATCTGGCACCTGGCCAAGGGCCACTACTTTGCGGTCTGGACCCAGTCTCAGATTGTGACCATATATAGGTTTGGCGCCGCTGTCTCGGTCGGCCATGGCTACAGCCGCCCACATGCCGGGTTTGGCTTTGACTGTAAACTGGGTGGGTTTGCCAAGCACAAGGCGTCCGGGCAGGTAGAGTCTCGATACCAAAAGACGGTCTCCCAGGCTACCTAGTTTGGTTCGGCTTGAGCCGCCTGCATTTAAGGTTAGGGCGCTCAATTCACCTGACTTCTTTTGGGCTCCGCCATCTTCGCCCTTGGCTGTAAATGGGGTGCTCACTTTCTTCAATAGGGCGGCAAGAGCGGCCTGGTTCTCTTGATATTCTTTCTCTAGAGCCTGATTTTCTAATTCTTCGGCGGTCGGCTCTTTCTCTTTCTTTTCTTTGTGAGCTTTGCTCTTGCCTTCTACCGCGCTTTCTTCAGAGTTTGCCCGGCTCTCGTCTTTTGCTTTCTTGTCGTCTTTGCTTGCTTTAGTGTCTGATTTATCTGACTTGTCGGCTTTGTCTGACTTCTTTGACTTTGTATTTGCCTTTTCTTTCTTAGAAGCAGACTTAGCCGCCTGGCTTTCTGCGCTGGTGGCGGCGGGCTCGACTGTCAATTCTCCGGCATCTTCGCCGTTGGCTATTTTAGATTTAGGGTTTGCCGCATCGGCAAAAGCAATTGCATTAAATTGGATGCAAAGAGTCAGGGCGAGGGCGCCTACCATTTTGCTGCCGGTATGGCTGTGCCGCGCGGCTCTATTAATCTTTCCCGAAAACTGGTTCATGGTTTTTCATAGTAGCATCAAGAGGTCTGTTTAAGTAGAATGGTGGTCAATAGCATTCTAAGTTATATGCCGTATTTCGGCTGCCTGCAGAGGGCAGATCAATTTTCGAAATTAGAAAAACAATCCAAGACTTCTTGCGGTCTTATGAGAGTCTGTTCCAGGCTTTTTGGGTGGCCCTCAGTTTGCATGTCGCTCTTTTCCCAATTATTTGGATGGCCGGTTGGGCTTTGCCTTGGCCAAAGTCGCCGGTCTTTACCACTGTGGTGGAGTATGACTTGAGGCGATGGCCGAAAGTGGCAAAGCCGAAACGCATTTTTGAACTGATGAGCGAGCCCGACAAATAAAAGGCAAGATGAAATCTTTGCGATTTGACTTGCATCGCTTCGATCGTTTGTATATGTTTTGTTTATTCGCTGGGTTTTGTCTTTATAGCACCTGGTTATCTCGTCTTGCCTGCGAAAGATAGAAAAGCAAAACGAGCAGCTTGAATTTTGTCGGTGTAATTGCTCAAAAATGGCTTTGTGTGCGGTTCTTTGCCTTGCGGGAGGGTTTCTAATTTGCTGAGAGATGTTTCCTCTTGTGCCTTCCATCTTCCATGTTACGATTGCAGAAGAAGGCAGATAAGCAGCATTTGAAGAGTATATCCGTTTCGTATCCCATAAGTGGTTTGCGCATATCGGATGTGTCTTTTCGGGGGCGATTTTACTTGTGTTCTTGATTGTTAGGTTTTGAAGTTTTGGTTGTGGCAGGGGTGAGATGACGCAGAGTTCCGAGAAAGCCTCAAAGATTTGGATGTTTCCCCCCGGTGAGCCGCCGTCTGAAGACCTGCTTGCCGCTTGCGGCGGCTCTAAAGTGCTGGCTGGTATTCTTTTGCGTCGCGGTATTGATTCGGTAGAATCTTGCCGAGCCTATCTAGACGAGACTACCTACAAGCCAAGCCACTTTTCAGAGTTGCCTAACGCTCAGAAAGCAATCGAGCGTTTAGCCAAGGCTATCGAAAGCAAAGAGAAAATCACCGTATATGGTGACTACGATGTTGATGGTATCACCGGCACCAGTGTCTTGCTTTCTGTTTTGCGTCAGCTTGATGCCAATGTCGATTTTTATATTCCCAATCGTTTGACAGAGGGCTATGGTCTCAATCTCAAGGCTGTAAGCGTCTTGGCCAGCAAGCATCGCACCAAGCTTATAGTTACCTGTGACTGCGGTGTCTCAAACTTTTCAGAGATCAACCTAGCTAAATCGCTTGGTGTCGACTCTCTTGTTCTCGATCACCACACTATGCCCGAGATGCTGCCGCCGGCTGTGGCTGTGGTGCATCCCAAGCTGCTTGGCGAAGAGCATCCCCTCTATAATTTGCCCGGTGTCGGTGTGGCATACAAGGTCTGTGAGGGTCTTTTGCACCATTTTGGCCGCGGTGAAGAGTCTGACAAATTGCTTGATTTTGTCACTTTGGGCATGATCGCCGACCTGGTGCCTCTGGTCAAAGAGAATCGATATTTAGTCAAAGTTGGTCTACCGAAACTGGTTAAATCTGAAAGAATCGGTTTGCAGGCTTTGTTGCAGCAGGTGGGCGGCAAGGAAGATACCGACTTGGTCGGCTTTGGTTTGGCGCCGCGCATTAATGCCGTTGGTAGGCTTTCTGATGCGGCCTCTGCCGTAGAGCTTATGACCACAGAAGACCCGCAGCGGGCGCAAGAATTAGCCCAGCAGTTGGCCCGCGAAAATGCCCGCAGGCAAGAATTGTGTGAGCGCATTTTTGCCGAAGCCGACCGAAGAGTGATGACCACTTGCGACCTCGACCAAGATAAGGGCATTTGCATTTACGACGAGAGCTGGCATCACGGCGTTGTCGGCATCGTGGCTTCTCGCTTGGTCGAGAAGTTTCAGCGCCCGGTCTTTATTGGGCAGCTCGATAAAGAAGAAGGACTGGTGCGTGGTTCGGCTAGAGGGGTAGAGCAGATTGACCTCTATGAGGTGCTCAAAGACAACGAAGCCCTCTTGCACAAATGGGGTGGTCACAAGATGGCTGCCGGCTTTAGTTTTGCTGTTGAGAAAGCGGAAGTTGCGGCGCGCTCAATCGTCAATAGCTGTAACCGAATGATTGGCACCAAGAGTCTGCGCGGTAGGGTCGAAATTGATGCCGTCATGAACGCTGCTGAAATGGATCTGGGTATTGTTTCAGAACTGAATCGCATGGCCCCATTCGGCATGAATAACCGCAAGCCGGTATTGGTTATTGAAGAGCTAAAAGTTAGTTCGGTGCGACCACTCGGCAAAGAAGGCAAACATAGCCGCATGATTTTTGCAGCCGGCGAAAATCAGTTTGAATGTGTCATGTGGAATTCGCGCGGTCGGACTCCTAACGAGGGCGAGACTGTAGATCTGGCTTTTAATGCCGAGATCAATAGCTATGGCGGCAGAGACAGATTGCAGCTTATGATGGTCGATTGGCGCAGGCACGGTGCTGCGGCTGTTATTGATGAGCCCGAGAAGTCCAACGAATCGCAAAGTGCCTCTAACGGCAAAGCGGTCGATAACGTCAAGCGTGCGGGCATCTCACCGGCGCCGGCTCTAGCTATGGCAGAGACCGAGGCAGAAATAAATTCGCAAGTAATAGATTCGCAAGACATAGATGAACTGACCAAGAGCGCCAACCTGGTTAAGAGTCAGTCGCTTGTGCGGCTTACATTTAAAGATTTGAGAGCTTATGCCGGACGCGCCGATGTCATTGCCAAGGCGGTCGGTAAGCTAAGCGGGGTGTTTCTCTTTGGCGAGGAAGCGACCAAGATTTCCGCCCCCGACCTCAAGAAGTTCGAGTTCCAAGATCGCACCCAGCTAAAGGCCGCTGAGCATTTATTGGTCTGGCAGTATCCGCCTTCTTTGAAGAATTTCCAAGACCTGCTCTTTGTCACCAGAGCCAAGACTGTTTATTTGGTAGGTGAGCGCGAAGATGACCTGGAGCCTCAAGATCCTGCTCAGTTTATGAAGCAGCTTTTGGGCCTGATTCGTTTTGCCGTTAACCAGCGCGATGGTCAAGTGGAAGGCGACAAACTGGCTGCCCTTTTAGGCGCCACCAAGATGTCAGTGGCTCTGGCGCTGGCAGCTCTCAAGCGGGTGCATTGGATCGATTGGTTTACCGAGAACGGCATTATCTATCTAGATCTGCTTGGCTCACCGGTGGCCAGTGTAGAAGAGACTCCCGAGTACAAGCAACTGCTTGCTTCTTTGGCTCAGACCGATAAGTTCCGTAAGTGGTGCTCGCAATGCAGCATGAAAGAGCTACAATTAGCTCTCATACCCAACCAGATTGGGCTAAGCGGCGAGCCGGAAGTTCTGGGCGCCGAGGCTGAAAAGCTGAAAGGCTCACCGTCTATCACTATTGATGAGCGGTGATGGAAAAACAAGGAAGTAAAGAGATGACCGCTAAAACTGAGAATGCCAAGGTGACTCTGCCTCTCACACCAGAGCGCCAGGACTGGCTTAAGTCGACCATTAGAGACATTCCCGATTTTCCCAAACCGGGCATTATCTTTAAAGATCTCACCACTTTGATGAAGAATGCCGAGGCATTTGCCTGCGTTCTCAATAGTCTCTCTATCACCTCCGAAAAGCTCAATCCCACTGTTGTGGTCGGTATCGAAGCGCGGGGCTTCATTTTGGCACCAGCCGTGGCTCACCACCTGGGTGTTGGTTTTGTGCCGGTGCGCAAACCGGGCAAACTGCCCTACCATGTCGAGCGTGTTTCTTACGCTCTCGAATATGGCGAAGACACTGTCGAAGTGCATAAAGATGCCGTGGGTAAAGGCGATAGAGTGGTTATCATCGACGACCTGTTGGCTACCGGCGGCACTGCTTTGGCTGCCAGGCAGCTGATGGAGAAGTTGGGTGCCGAGGTTGTCGGCGCCGGTTTCGTCGTCGAGCTCGACTTTCTATCGGGCCGTGAGAAGTTGCAAGGCGGCAAAGAAGGCGCATTAGAGGTCTTCTCAGTTATTCAATACTGATTTAGCTAATTGAAAGTCCTGGTACTGGCATTAGGCAGTGACGGCGATATCAATCCTATGGTGGAGATCGCGCGCGCTATCAAGTCGCGCGGCCATGATGTTGGTTTTGTCGCCAATGAATATTTTGCCGACAAGGTAGCCGCCCATGGTCTAGATTTTATAGAAATGGGCGACCGGGCAAGCTTTGAGGCTGTCACCGCCGACCCCGAACTGTGGCAGCCGCGCCGCGCCTTTGCCACTGTCTGGAAGAATCTCTATAAGTATCTGCCTGGCTCGGTGGACGCTCTCGAAAAGCTGGTTGTGCCGGGCAAAACTGTGCTGGTTGGTACTACGCTTGCCATTGCCGGTCGCATTTTGCAAGAGAAGGCGGCATCGGCAAAGTTGCAGGCTGTGCCACTGTCGACGGTGCACCTTTCGCCTTGTTGCCTCATCTCTAGATTTGAGCCGCCCACCGGTCCAGATTTTGAGATTCCCAGTGCCTGTCCGCAGATTTTCAAAGACATCTATTTCAATCTTGTCGACCGTTTTTTGTTGGACGGCAACTGTCGCGCCGATCTCAATACCTACAGGCGCTCTCTTGGTTTGGCGCCGGTTAGACAAGTCTTTTCGCGCTGGCTGCATTCGCCCGATCAAGTGCTTTGTGCTTTTCCCCAATGGTTTGCGGCGCCTCAAGCCGACTGGCCATCATCCTTGCGCTTTGTTGGCTTTCCGCTCTATAACCGCTCAGGGGTAGAGAGTCTCAGCGCCGCCACCGAGAACTTTATTGCCGCGGGCGAAGCGCCTTTGGTTTTTACCGCCGGTTCGGCCATGGCTCATAGCCATAGTTATTTTGCCCTTGCCCTTGAAGCTGTGAAGAAGCTCAATAGACGAGCTATTTTTGTCAGTCGCTATAAAGATTGCTTGCCGCCCTTGCCCGACTTTGTTCACCATGCTCAGTACGAGCCTTTTGATATTTTGTTTAGTCGCGCCGCCTTTGTTTCGCACCATGGCGGTATCGGCACCAGTGCTCAGGCGCTCAATGCGGCAGTGCCGCAGCTGGTGGCACCGTTTGCCCATGATCAGTTTGATAATGCCTTTAGGCTGAAAAAACTTGGGGTGGCGCAGAGCGTTAAGGCCGATGCCTTTTCTGAGAGCAGGGCCGAGGATTTTACCGAAAAGTGTCGAATTTTGCTTTCTGCACCCTATCAAGAAAAAGCTAAAGAGGCGGCTCGCCTTATGCAAGATCAAAGTGATGCGGCGGCACGGGCGGCTTTATATGTAGAAGAGTTGGAGCGTCTTTTGTAGCTGTGAGGCGATAAGTTAATAGGTTTATCTGCTTGGGAAATATCAGAAGATATTTGAAAGCACTAGAAACGATTAGGAAACATCAGAAATCAGCAGAAAGCATCAGAAACCATCAGAAAACTTCAGAAAACATTAGAAAGCGGCATAGATAAAAGGTTCGGTCGGCAGAGTCAACCTAAAGAGTAAGTAGTGCAAAAAGATTCCCACTGCCAAGCCCGAAACAAGCGATAACCATTTGTTTTTATACAAGATTAGCTCTTGCAGTCTTGTGCTTTGCGCCTGTTTGCCGTCGTCGCCAAAAAGTTCTTGATTTGAACCGGCAGCTTTATTCGGTTCTTTATTTAGTTCTTTATTCGGTTCTTTATTTGTTGCTTCATTTGCTTCAGGGTTATTTTCGGTCATTAGATTTATCCCTCAGTCTGGCTGCCAATTCTTTCGCCATAAGCTTTCCACCTGCCGGGTTGAGGTGGTCAAAGTCGACATAGTTTTCGCTTGCTAGAGTCTCGTTTAGTTCGATGGTTTTAAAGCCGCATCTTTCAAAGTTTTCACGCCAGAGTTTCTTTATATGCAAATAGTCGGCTTTTTCTCTGGGTGAAAGTTCGTCAATAAAGAGCGGATTAATGGCTGTGATAGCCACAATAATCGAGTCGCGGCTTGATGCCGGAACGGCGCATTGTGTGCAGCCCCGCAGGCGGCGCCAAAAGAACTGTTCGTATTCGCTTGCTTTGCCGCCTTCATAGAGGGCGGTGATACCAGCTAGAAACTTTCTTACTTGGCTGATGCCGTGGTCTAGTTTTTCCACATCGGTGCGGTCAAAGGTTGGTCTATCTATAAATGGATCTTTGAATACGCGTCTAGGCAAGAGCGAGGCGGCAGCCGTAGAGCGGTGATAATAGTTGCCCATGACATAATAGGTAAAGCGGGTCCACAATTCTTCTGCCGCCAAATAATGATTGAAAAGTGCTCTCAATCTCAGGCTTTCACCATGGCTGTCGTCCTGAAAGAGGCTCCATTCTTTATGCTTCTCGGCAAAGGATAATCTTTCGGCAAAATTATCCAGCGCCCCTCTCTCGACCGCATCAAAGAACATATAGTGCAAAGGAATGGTGCCCGATGGTTCGAAGACTGTGGAGGGCATGGCATTGGTGACCAGAAGAACATTTTTTCCCTCGCGCTTCAGTTTTTCATAGACCCAATTGCCTGCTTCAAAAACTTTGGTGCCCGGTAGGGCCAGGTTGAGCACGGCATACTGCCCCGGGTAGAGTTTATCCAACTCTTCTTGCAAATCAATGGTCCAGCAGTGCTCTATGCTCTGCCCTTCGCCATAAAAGACCGAGTCGCCGCCAATAATTAGCAGTTTTCGCCCGGGCTTTTCGTCCATGGTTTTTCTTGCCTGGGCGAGCATTTCGTTATAGGTTAGATAAAAGCCGCCGTTTGGATTGATATACTCGTGAAAGCGTGTAAAATTGGGCACCGCCAGTGGTGAAGTAGCAAGGGTCTGACCGAGTAGTGTGCACAGTGCAAAACCCAGGGCTGTACCCAGTAAGAAATAGCGGCTATAGCTTTTTTGCTTTTCTTTATTCAAGCGGCACCAGCTTTGTTTGGAAGAGCAAGAGGAACATGCCGAAGGCTCTATCGAGCGGATAGAAAAAGGGAAGCCAGCCCAATATAACAAAAAGGAAGGTGCTCAGCCAGGCGAGAGCGGGAAGTCGGTCGAAGGCTTTTGCCAGCGGCTTAAACAGGGTGATGCGCCGATAGTAATTGTTGATGGCTAGACCGACACCATGATAGAGCCCCCAGAAAACGAAGTTCCAACTGGCTCCATGCCAGAGACCGCAAAGTGCAAAGGCGATGAGCCCGTTCAGTATTCTTCTTACGGCGCCGTGTTGACCGCCGCCCAAGGGAATATAAATATAGTCTCTTATCCAGAAACTCAAGGACATATGCCAGCGTTGCCAAAACTCTCTAATAGAGCGGGCACCATAGGGTTTATTAAAGTTTATTGGCAGTTTGATGCCGAGCATACAAGATAGTCCCAGGGCGATATCTGTATAGCCTGAGAAATCGAAATAGATGCGTCCGGCTAAAGCCAGCACAAAGAGCCAACGCTCGGGCAGGCTTTGCACATTGAAAAATGGCTCTTGATGCAAAATGAACTGATTGATGTTATCGGCCAGCACCATCTTTTTGAAAAAGCCCGAAGCCATCAAAAGCAAGCCTTCCGCAATCATTACTGTTTTGGTTTGCTTCAGACCTTTTTCTAATTCGGGCAGAAAGTCGTAGTAACGTTTGATTGGACCGGCTACTAGAGAAGGAAAATAGATAGTGAAGGCGGCAAAGTGAAAGGGATTCTTGATTGGCTCTCTGCCTCTTTTCACCTCGACTAAATAGTGTATAAACTCAAAGGCAAAGAAACTAATCGCCAGTGGCGGAGTGGCCGGTAAAAGGGGCTTGAGCAGCGAGGCAAAGTGCTCGGCTAGTGGTCTATTGACGGCGCCAAGTAAATCAAAGAGCAAAAATTGGTGATACTTGTATGTAAGGAGGGCGGCAGTTGAAATGATAATGCCGACGATTGCCGCTGCCCCACCGGTGGTGCCCGATAGGCGGCCACAAAAATAGGTGATTAAAGCCAGAGTGATTATAGGCAGAACCCCTGCGGCACCGGCAAAATGACTGTGAAAGATTAGACAAAAGCCAAGCAAAATAAAGGCGCGCCATTTTGGTCTGCCGCCGGCAAGCCAATAAATAGGCAGAAAGATTGAGACGGCGATGATGAACCAATGGGTGCAGAAGATCACTAGCAGTAGCTTCCGTCGGCCATACGAATTGAAATCTCACCGGCTGATAGCTCTACTATTTCTCCCCCGGCTTTCTCTACAATTAGGGCGCCGCTGTCACCTATATCTTTAGCGACGCCCACAATTTCGGCACCGCCATAGGTGGCTTTAATGGTCTTGCCCAGGGTGACGCTATTCTTTTTCCAGTCTTCAATAACTGTTTGATACTGCGCTTCTTCCAGCTTGTCTAGCTCTTCTTCCAGGCTTTGGCAGAGCGCTGCCGCCAAAAGATTGGCATCTACCGGCATGCCTGCCAGATTTTCCAGCCAGTCCACCCGATCTTTTATTTCTTCAGGCAATTCGGCTCGGTTCAATCTGATATTGATACCGATGCCGATAATGAGAGCCTTCACTGGTTTTTCAGCGAGGATGCCGCCGACTTTTTTACCTTGGGCGGTGAGATCGTTCACCCATTTCAAACCGAGTTTGACCCCGCAGGTGGCTGTGGCTGCCCGGCAAACTGCATTGCCCGCCGCCAGAGTGACCAGAGGCAGTTTATTGAGGGGAAGGTTGGGGCGCAGTATGGCTGAAAAGGCGAGACCCGCATCGAGGGGGGTAACCCATTGTCTGCCCTGGCGGCCGCGCCCGGCACTCTGGCTGCGCGCCATGATCACCGTGCCGCTGGCTGCGTCTAGGGCAGCCAGGTTGGCAGCGCGGGTATTGGTGCTGTCTATTTCTTCATGACATTCGTTGGCGCCCCGACCCAGATATCTGGTCTTGAGGGCGGCTTCAAAGTCGGCAAGATTGAGAACGGCACAATTCATAGACCCCAATTTTAAGATAAGCGGGGGTTTATGTCTCTCGCCGATTTGGCGGTTTTATTAGATTTGGTTCTCTAATATATGCCTGCGTCTCTTATATATCTTTGCTTCGCTAATTTAGATTTGCCTGGCGACTGCCCGGCATCTATCTTACTTATGAACTACTGTTGTCTCGATTTGCTTGGGACCTTCCAGCAGCTTATGAATTGGGCACTTGTCGGCGATACCCTTCAAGTTGGTCACTTGCTCGTCGGTGAGATTGCCTGTCATTTCGATGGTTCTGACAATGCGCGATTTCTTAGTGCCGTCTTCGCCTGCAACTGTTTCTTCTTGCACGTCTACATTAATGCTTTGTAAGTCCCACTCTTTCCGTTTGGCGTACATCTGCAAGGTAATGGCCGTGCAGGCACCCAGCGAACCGAGCAAAAGCTCGTGCGGATTGGGGGCTGAGTCGGAGCCGCCGAACTCTTTAGGGGCATCGGAGGCAAAGGCGTGATTGTCAGAAGAAATTTCCTGTCTGAATCCGTTTGCCGCATTGGCTTTGACTATAACTTTTGCCACGTCTTATCTCCTTCTAGTCGCTACAGCAGACTGCTACCTAGCAAGATAGCAGTTTGCCGCTGTTTGAGCCTGAAAGATCATTCTTCGTTAACCTCAATATGAGTGCGGTGTAACGCCGTTTCTATATATCGTTAGATGGTGCTAAAACGACGCAGGAAGAGGAAATTTTATGTTCTTCGTACTATCGGGTGTTTATGCGGTGGTATCACGAATGGTTTCGTGTGTATATATTATCAAAGTCAAAGGTGGTTCTTGTTGAGCCTTCTGAGCCTCAAGCTTAGCCTCGTTTCAGCCTTTCTTGCCCTTGCTTTTGGGGTAGCCTTGCGCCTGCAATTTGTAAGTGTTACCTTGCTACACATCGACGAATCGAATCAAGGAGAAATTTCGCTTAATTAGCTGAGTGCCCTGCAATTTACGGGATCTACTCGAGTCTCCAGCTTTTCGATTCATTCATATCCAATCTAATAAGCCCCGGGCAAGTTTGAAACTTGGTTTTGCTCCTGGGCTATTCGACGCTGGCTATCTATGAATTGAAAGCGAGGCAAAACAAGCGAGAGATCTGGTGGGGGAAGATGGTGTGAATCCATCGCTGTCCCGCAACTGTAATTAGGAGCGTTTCGAAAGAGTCGCACTTAAAGCCAGACTACCCACCTGGGCCCACATAAAGTCAAACCTCTTCGAGGTTAAGAGGCGCTTATAGACAAGGCATGCTTTGTTTTGTTGCGCCCTCTTGGTCTCAATCCACTGAGAGGGCTTTGTTTTGTCCACTTTCCCCTTAGTTCAATAAAGATTCTCACCTCAGTTCCCGCACTAATTTCTTACTTTTCAGGAGATACGAGATGACCCAGGTGCTTGCAGCAGTCCACCATGCCGACCCCGCTGGTTTTGGACTGAGTGAAGAACGGATCAGCCAATTTGCACTATATAAGGTGCTCAGACGCAACGGTAATGTCGTTGAATTTGATCCTTCTAAAATCGCCGTAGCTATGACCAAAGCCTTTTTGGCTGTTGAAGGCACCCATGGCGCCGAGAGTTCGCGTGTGCGTGCGCTGGTAAGCAAGCTCACCGGTCAGATTGTCGAAACCCTTATGAAGCGCCTGCCTGAAGGCGGAGTCTTGCACATCGAGCATATTCAAGACCAGGTTGAGCTGGCCATGATGCGCGCCGGTGAGCAGGAAGTGGCTCGTCGTTATGTTCTTTATCGCGAAGCTCGTGCTCAAGAGCGTGCCGCTCAGCAACCTGAACCCAAGCCCATGAATCTTGGACCCAATGTCACCCGCGCCGACGGCAGCACTGTGCCTTTGGCTCAGCTTGGTTTGAAAGATATTGTCGTCGATGCCTGTGCCGGTCTCGGTGATATGGTCGACCCCCGCCGCATTTTCAATTCAACGGTTGAAAGTCTCTATGAAGGTGTGAAAGAGTCTGAAGTAATTCGCTCAGCCATCATGAGCGCCAGGGCTTTGATTGAGACCGATCCTGCTTATAGCTTTGCCACTGCTCGCTTGCTTTTGCAGCAGATGCGCCTAGAAGTTTTGGGCGAGTCGGTCAGCCAAGAGCAAATGAAAGACCGCTACAAGACTTATTTCCATGACTATATTGCCAAAGGCATCAAAGTCGGTTTGCTTGATCCGCGTTTGGCTACTTTTGATCTAGATAAAGTAGCAGCCGCCTTAAACGCCGACCGCGACTTGAAGTTCCAGTATCTCGGTCTGCAAACTCTTTACGATCGCTATCTCTTGCACCAAGAAGGGGTTGTATTTGAGTTGCCGCAGGCTTTCTGGATGCGTGTTTCCATGGGGCTAGCCCTCAATGAAATCGACCGCGAAGTGAAAGCAATCCAGTTCTACAATCTACTTTCCAGTTTTGATTTTGTTTCCTCCACACCCACACTGTTCAATTCCGGTACCCATAGACCGCAGCTCTCGTCTTGTTTCTTGACCACGGTCGATGATGATCTTTCATCTATATATGAGGCAGTAAGAGAGAACGCTTTGCTATCTAAGTTTAGCGGCGGTCTGGGTAACGATTGGACACCGGTGCGTGCTCTTGGCGCGCATATTGCCGGCACCAACGGCAAGAGCCAGGGCGTAGTGCCTTTCTTGAAAGTAGTCAACGACACCGCTGTCGCCGTCAACCAAGGTGGCAAGCGCAAAGGTGCTGTCTGCTGCTATCTAGAAACTTGGCATATGGACATCGAAGAGTTTCTTGAGTTGCGCAAAAACACCGGTGATGACCGTCGTCGCACCCACGACATGAACACCGCCAACTGGATTCCAGATCTCTTTATGGAAAGAGTAAAAGAGAATGCCGATTGGACTCTCTTTAGCCCAGACGAAGTGCCCGATTTGCACAATCTCTATGGCAAGAAATTCAAAGCTGCTTACGAGCGCTATGAAAAAATGGCTGAAGAAGGGCACATCAAGCTCTTCAAGAAAGTGCCCGCTGTCACTATCTGGCGCAAGATGCTCACCATGCTCTTCGAGACCGGCCATCCCTGGATGACTTTCAAAGATCCTTGCAACCTGAGAAGCCCTCAGCAGCATGTTGGTGTTGTGCATAGTTCCAACCTTTGCACCGAGATCACTCTCAATACATCTGAGAGCGAGACAGCTGTGTGTAACCTGGGCAGCATCAACTTGGTCGCTCACATCAAAGACGGCGCCCTCGACCTCGAGAAACTGTCTCACACCTGTCGCGTTGCCATGCGCATGCTCGACAACGTTATCGATATCAACTATTACAGCGTGCCCAAAGCTCGCAACGCCAACATGCGCCACCGTCCGGTCGGCTTAGGCGTCATGGGCTTCCAAGATGCTCTGCTCACCTTGCGTCTACCCTATGCTTCCGATAAAGCAGTCGACTTTGCCGACTACTGCCAAGAAGCCGTGAGCTACTACGCCATCTTGGCCAGCTCTGAATTGGCTGCCGAAAGAGGCGTCTACAACAGCTACAAGGGTTCACTCTGGGACAAAGGCATTCTGCCCCAAGACTCGATCGATATCTTGGCCAGTGAGCGCGGTAGTGTTGATGTAGACCGCTCCAGTCGCCTAGATTGGACACCGGTGCGTGAGCATATCGCTCGCCATGGTATGCGCAACAGCAACTGCTTGGCGATTGCTCCGACCGCCACCATATCTAATATCATCGGCGTCAGCCAATCTATCGAACCGACCTTCCAGAACCTCTATGTCAAGTCAAATCTCTCTGGCGAGTTCACCGTGGTCAATACCTACCTGGTGGAAGACTTGAAACGTCTCGGTCTCTGGGATGAAGTGATGGTGCACGATCTGAAATATTTCGACGGCTCCTTGCTGCCCATCGATCGTATTCCTGAAGATGTGAAAGCTCTCTACGCTACAGCTTTCGAAGTTGATCCTAAGTGGTTGGTGGAAGCTGCTTCCAGACGCCAGAAATGGATCGATCAAGCTCAGAGCTTGAACCTCTATATGGCTGAACCAAGCGGTAAGAAACTGGACGAGACCTATAAACTGGCTTGGACCAAGGGTCTCAAAACCACCTATTACCTGCGCACCGCCTCAGCCACAGCCCCTGAGAAATCAACTACTCAGATCGGCGTGCTCAACAAAGTTCCCACAGCCTCAGCCGCGAAGGCTCAGGTGCAGCCCAAGGCCTGCTCCATAACCGACCCTGATTGTGAAGCCTGCCAGTAATTAACCCTAAAACAAAACTAGAAAAGGACATCCACATGCTCAGTTTTGATGACGTTCCCCTGACCACCAAGCAACCGCCCACAAGCAGTAATGCTGCGGCCGCCACAGCCTCCGGTCTCGATTTCACCCCGCCGCCCATGACTCAGGGCTCAGAAATATCGGTGACCATGGTTCCCGGCGCTGGTGCCACCGGGCTTGAGCAAATTTCGATGAGCGGCCACCGCGTCACGGTTGACGAGAAGCGCATCATCAATTGCCGCGCCGACCTCAACCAATTGGTTCCCTTCAAGTATGAGTGGGCTTGGCAAAAGTATCTGGATGCTTGCGCCAACCACTGGATGCCGCAAGAAATCAGCATGAGCCGCGATATCGCCCTTTGGAAAGACCCCAATGGACTGACCGAAGACGAGCGCATGATCATCAAACGTAACCTCGGCTTCTTTTCCACCGCTGATTCACTGGTGGCAAACAACTTGGTTCTGGCTATCTATCGCAATATCACCAATCCTGAATGCCGTCAGTATCTCTTGCGCCAAGCCTTCGAAGAAGCCCTTCACACCCATGCCTATCAGTATGTTGTGGAGAGTCTCGGTATCGATGAAGGCGAGATCTTCAACATGTACCGCGAGGTTCCCTCCATTCACGCTAAAGATGTTTTCCAATTGCAGTTCACTCAAGAACTAGCTGATCCTAACTTCCACACCGGCACCCCCGAGAAAGATCAGCGTTTCTTGCGTAATCTCATTGGCTATTACATCATCATGGAAGGCATCTTCTTCTATGTTGGCTTCGTGCAGATGCTCAGTTTCGGACGTCAGAACAAGATGACCGGAGCCTCCGAGCAATTTCAATACATCATGCGCGATGAGTCGATGCACCTCAACTATGGTGTCGACGTTATCAACCAAATCAAGATCGAGAATCCCCATCTCTGGACCGCCGAGTTCCAAGAAGAGATTCAGACTTTGATTAAGCAAGGCGTCGAACTGGAATATGCCTATGCCGTAGATACCATGCCGCGCGGCGTGCTTGGACTGAATGCCCAGATGTTCTCTGAGTATCTGCGTTTTGTCGCCAACCGTCGTTGCCGTCAGATTGGACTTCCCGAGCAATATCCGGGCGCCAAGAACCCCTTCCCGTGGATGAGCGAGATGATTGATCTCAAGAAGGAGAAAAACTTCTTTGAGACCAGAGTGATCGATTATCAAACAGGTGGAGCCTTGAGCTGGGACTAGTTTCTGGTTCGACTGAATTACACAAAAGAGGGAGGGGCTGCCCCCTCCCTCTTTCGTGTTAGTATTTCACTGTCAGTTTCACCCGCGGTTTTTATGTCGAAGATCCTGCTTGTCGATGACGATACTGAGCTCACTTCAGTACTTGGCGAATGGCTTGAGGGCGAAGGTTATATAGTGGAAGCTTCCGATTGCGGCGAAGATGCCCTTTCGCGACTGGCTCATTATGAATACGATCTTGTTGTCATGGATGTCGGACTACCCGATATGGATGGCTACAAGGTGTGCAGTACTTATCGCAGCCGCGGCGGCGCCCTGCCTGTAATCATGCTGACCGGACGGGGGCAGATTTCAGACAAAACTCAGGGCTTTGAGTCTGGCGCCGATGACTATCTGACTAAACCTTTCCATCCGGTAGAACTTGGGGCGCGCTTGCGCGCCCTGCTGCGTCGCCCGCGTCAGATGATGTCCGATGTGCTTAGCGCCGGTCACATTTCAATAGACGGCAATTCTAGGCGGGTGCTCAAGAGCGGCGCTGAAATAAAGCTTTTGCCGCAAGAGTTTAATCTTCTTTTGTTCTTTATGCGCAATCCAAATAAGGTCTTTAGTTCGGAAGAAATACTAGACAAGGTTTGGTCCAACGAGAAGGACACGGCCGCCGACACCGTTCGTGTACATATAAATAAGTTGAGAAAGAAAATTGACGAAGAAGGCAAGAACAGCATTCTGCGGACAGTCCACGGCAGTGGCTATATTCTTGATAAGGCTTAGTGGCAAAATGAACCGATATCGGTTCATAAACCGGTGGGCTGCGATTTAAAAACAGGGCTGTAAATTAAACCGATATCGGTTCGTAAACCGGCGGGCTGCGATTTAAAAACAGGGCTGTAAATTAAACCGATATCGGTTCATAAACCGGTGGGCTGCGATTTAAAAACAGGGCTGTAAATTAAACCGATATCGGTTGAAAAACTACCGAGTTGAGACTTATAAAATAAACCGATATCGGTTCAGTTATCTGAGTCGGTTGCCCAAGGGGTGGGCTTTTTGAGATTTAATCTTTTTGATGGGAAGCCCCCCTGACATCGTTTACAAATCGATTACATCATTTTTGTATACATATATCAGGCAGCTGATTTTCTAATTGTTTGAGGTAACTCCAATGAGCGAGCATCCATTAGATCACCGGCAAAGAGCAGCAAATATTCTTTTCCATCTAAAACTCCTGGTATCCCTAATTTTCGCCCTGATTCTTACCAACAATGTACAAGCCAACGCTCAATCGACCGTGTTTGAGGAGCGGCATAAAGTATCTGGTTGGGAAGAGCCTCTGTGCAATAGAGATAACAATCTAAGGCACTATTACTGGACCGATATTGACGCCAGCAGCCGCTATCGCGTTAATGTCATCAACCGGGTAGCACCGTCCAAGAAATCTTCTTATACAATCATCAACCGCACTGCCAGCCCCAATAAGCCCTCAGCCATGAGTGCTAAGGCTCGCAAAGTGGGTGATAATCAAATTGCATCTGGTGATGTGAGCGGCTATCTGCGCAACCAGCAGCAGGCTGCCAGCTACGGCAATCGTTCGGTGGCATCCACCTACGGTTCCTACAGCTTCAGCCAGCCGGTACGTTCAACCGCTCAGTACGACAGTAATCGCAATGTCAAAGGTCGGGTACTGTCTTACTAAGTTCTTAAAGTTTGCTCGTTTGATTTGGAGAGCAAAAGAGCCGTCCATAGTAGGGCGGCTCTTTTGTTGTTGTATTTGGCTAGAGCATCTTGCTGTCTATAGTTTGACTACAACTTTGCCGAAATGGGCGCCGCTCTCCATGTAGGCGAGCGCTTCGATAATTTCATCAGCCTTAAAGACCTTGTCTACGACCGGTTTGAGCTTATGCATGGTGATGGCTCTATTCATTGCTTCGAAGCGCTCAACAGAACCAACAAAGACGCCTTGCACTTTCAGGCTCTTCATAATCAAAGCCAGTGTATTAACAGGTCCGGCGATGCCGTCCAAGACACCGATAACGCTTACATGTCCGTTCATGGCAGCTGCTTTCATTGAGCGCTCCAAAGTGCCGGCGCCGCCTAATTCCACCACATGGTCGACACCATGACCATGGGTTGCTTTCAGTACGGCATTGTCCCAGTCAGGATTTTTCTTATAGTTGATAAGCTCATCTGCGCCCATCGCTTTCAGCTTTTCCAATTTTTCGTCGCTGCTTGATGTGACGATTACTTTTGCTCCAGCCAGTTTGGCCAGTTGCAAGGCAAAGAGCGAAACTCCGCCTGTGCCCATGGTTAGCACGGTCTGTCCGGCTTTCAATTGGCCGTTAACAAACAAAGCGCTCCAGGCCGTGAGGGCGGCGCAGGGCAAAGTGGCAGCTTCTTCGAAAGATAAATGCTCTGGTATGGAGACCAGTGAGTTTTGATGGAATACTGCGTATTGGCGCAGCATGCCGTCAACAAAGCCTCCCAGTGCGGTTTTTGCAGCTTGGGGGGTGACTTCGCCGCCCAGCCATTCGGGCATAAAGTTAGGCATGACTCGATCGCCTACCTTAAATTTGTTCACGCCTTCACCTATGGCGGTGACTATACCGGCGCCATCGCTGAGCGGCACCACGGGCAGTGGTAGCTTCGGATTGTAATGTCCGCGCGAAACCAGCAAGTCTCGATAGTTTAGCGAGGCAGCCTTGATTTCAATGCGCACCTGTTCATGCTCAAGCTTCTCGCTTTTCTCATTTCTCTGGGCTGGTTGAATATCTTTCTTAGGGTCTAGGGAAAAGCTCTTCAGTTCCCAGGCTTTGTAAGCAACTGCTGTTGTCATTTCTACTCCAGTTTTCAAACAAGATTTATTGATACAAGAACTAAATCAAGAACTAATTAAAGAACTAAATCAAAAACTAACTTTAGAACTAAATTGCATAAGAATAATTGATTGGCAGAATCTTCTTGGCTTCGGCTTTTTCCAGCAGTTCTTGGGCGGCATGATAGGGCCAGTAAGGGTCTCTGATCATTTCGCGGGCAAGAAAGACCAGGTCGGCTTCGCCATTTTTGATGATTTGGTCGGCTTGCTGCGCTTCGGTGATCATACCGACTGCGCCGGTCAAGATTTGAGCTTGTTCTTTTACTGCTTTTGCAAGAGGTACTTGCCAGCCCGGTCCGTATTGATAGCGGTCGCCGGCTCTGACAAAGGCGCTGCTGCAGTCAATCAAATCGACGCCACGTTTTTTCATTTCAGCAGCCAAAATCACAGAGTCATCGACGCTCCAGCCACCTTCAACCCAATCAGATGCCGAAATTCGTACTGTCAGGGGTAGATTTTGCGGCCAAACTTTGCGCACCTTTTCGATGGTTTCGAGGGCGTTGCGCATGCGATTTTCTAAGCTGCCGCCGTACTTATCTGTGCGTTTGTTCGACAGGGGCGAATAAAAACTGTGCAACAAATACCCGTGAGCAGCGTGCACTTCCAACCATTTGAAACCAGCTTTGTAGGCTCTTTCTGCTGCCTGGGCAAACTTGTCTTGAATGGCTTCAATTTCGGCAATCGAGAGTTCTCTGGGGGTAACTGAACTATCTGAAAAGGGCAATGCTGAAGGACCGACAGGCTGCCAGCCGCCATCACTCTCGGGCACGTTTTGTTTCTCGTGTCTTGATCCGCCGTCTTTCCACGGATTGCGCGTGGAGGCTTTGCGCCCGGCATGGGCAATTTGAATGCCGGGAACCGCGCCAAAGCTTTCTATAAAAGTAGTGATTTTCTTGAGCGGCGCGATCTGATCGTCGCTCCAAATGCCCAAGTCATCTGGGCAAATTCGACCAATTGCTTCCACTGCGGCTGCTTCGGTAATCACCAGCGCCGCTCCGCCTATGGCTCTAGAGCCTAGATGTACCAGGTGCCAGTCATTAGCCAGACCGTCTATTGAATTGTATTGACACATGGGCGACACCGCTATGCGGTTGCGCAAAGTGATGTCTTTAATCTTGAGCTCGCTGAAAAGACCCACATTTTTGAGGGCTGCGTCGCTCGTTGCGGTCAGGGTCTGACCCTGATTCTGGCTGAAATTGGACATTGGTCTTCCTCTAAGGTTAGTTATAACTGTCCGTATAACGACTAAGATAATAATAGACCGGTCGTCTAATGTCGTCAATACTTATTTTGATGAAAGCTATAGAACTGCGCACCAGTATAGAATGAATTGGTTGACTGATGAGGTTGTGATGCCGAGTATTCAATTGAATAAGCTAATTAGAGCAGTTTGGTTAGTTCCTCTAGCCTTGAGTTTAACTTTACAGACCTTTGGCGCGGCAGATGCTGCTCCCGGCGCGGGCGCAGCGGTCGCTAGTAAGGGCTCTGCTAAGGCTTCGGGCGCGGGATCGGCGGTCACAAGCAAGGGCTCTGCTAAGGCTTCGGGCTCGGGATCGGCGGTCACGGGCAAGGGCTCTGCTAAAGCTTCGGGCGCGGGCTCAGCGGTAATGGGCAAGAGCGCCAAGACCCCGAGCGCCGGCAACAGCCAGAATGCGAGCCCGGGCAGCACGTCCAGTGGCGGCGGCACCAATAGCGGCGGCACCATCATCAAAGCTGAAGAAGAAATAAAAGAGCTCGTCCCCAGTCAGCGTTTTCTTGGCAAGCCCGAAGTGGTTGCTGCCATCAAAGGGGCGATGCCCACTGGTGTAGCTGTTTCCTTCTCTGGTCGCAAATTTCTCAACTTCCCCCGCTGGGAAGAAGGTGTAGAGAATACTTGTTGTGAACTGCGGGACGGAGATTTGGTGCCGTATCCTAATGCCGAAATCAACAAGCTGCAGTTGGACAAGGTCGATAGCTGTCTGGTGTCCGTCCAGAGCGTTGTTATCGACCCGCGAGATAGGCTATGGCTTTTGGATACCGGCTCAATCAAGTTTGGCGCAGTGCAACCTGGTGCTGCCAAGATGGTTTGTGTCGATCTTGGCACCAATAAAGTTGTGAAAGTAATCAAGTTTCCCGCCGATGTAGCGCTTCCTACATCTTATCTAAATGACATGCGCTTCGACCTGAGGCGCGGCAAGAGCGGCATGGCCTTCCTCACTGATTCTAGTTCGAGCGGCAATAACGCGCTTGTGGTGGTCGACCTCGAAACAGGCGAGAGCTTCCGCCGCCTAGCCGGGCATATTTCAACCAAAGCCGTCCCGGGCTTTCTGCCTATAGTAGAAGGGGCGCCGCTTATGTTTGTCTCGGAAGACGGTGAGCGCACCGGTTTGCGCGTCGGCGCCGATGGTATCGCTATTGGTGCAGACGGCAAGCATCTTTTTTACTGTCCACTAAGCAGTCGCAAACTTTATAGTGTTAATCTCGATCTTTTGTGTGACCGCAGCATAAGCGACGATGAAGTAGCAAAATCTGTCTGTGAAGTGGCTGAGAAAGGCGCCTCAGACGGACTGGAATCTGACTCGGCTGGTCGCATTTATGCCACTGACTATGAACACAACGCCGTCCATCGCATTTCGCTCAAGGGTGAGCACGAAACCCTGGTTTGCGACCCACGCGTGCTCTGGCCAGATACTCTTTGTTTGGCTCAGGACGGCTATCTTTATTTCACCGCCAACCAATTGCATCGCCAGCCTTTCTTTCATGGCGGCAAAGATTTGCGCGAGAAACCTTATATTCTCTTTCGGGTTAAGGTAGACGCCGAGCCAGTTTATCTTCGATAAGCGGAGGCAACGAAGTGGAAGGTGGAACTTTAGCCCAGGCTGAAACTCTCATCAAGCAATACGATTTAAATACTATTAGTTGGCTTTCGTTAACTATCTATATGCGTCTAGGCTTGTCACTCTTTGTTGGTGGGGTGCTGATTAGTTTCATACGGGGGCTGCGGCTCAAGGGGCTTTGGTATCTGTTTTGGGGCGTATTTTTGAGCTTGTTTGGCTTGGCTTTCCCGGGTTTAATCAACTGGTTACTTGCTTCGGCTATCGAGGCCCATACAAACCAGTTTATTGAAGTGATTCGGTACGGCGCCTATATTGCCCTTGGTCTTGGTATTATCTTGACCATTTGGTATCTGTTCTATCCCATACTTAGGTCCAGCCGAGTTTCTACCAATAAGGCGCTGGTGATACTGATGGTGGTGCTGAGCGTTTTCTTCGCTCCGGCTTGGGGAATAGCCCTGCTTCTAGTTTTGAGACCAGAAGCCGAGAGAAACAATCAGTAACATCGTTTACCTTGCGTAATGCTTGTAATAATTGACTTTTCTCTTTCGCTCTTTGTCTTCCTCGCTCTCATTGGTCTAGTTGGGCTTTCGGCGCCACTCTTTCGCTTTCTTCATATTTCTTTGAACCGCTTCTGTAAATCTTGAGCAAGTTGTTGGCTGCATTTCTTGCAGTCGGCGCTACTATCTTGCTATCAAATTCGGTGCCCGACGCCGAAAGACAAAAGAAAGAGGTATCCCATGGAATTCTGGACTATTGTGCCTATGTTGCTCGTGCCTACAGCGGCGATTCTCGGCGTGGTCAGAACCGTTACTTTCATCAGTGGCGATGTAGACTAAACTAAGCCCAAGGCGGCAGTTCCTTAGATGCTAGACTGGTGTTGTAGCTCGGCGGAGTTTAGCCTTGTCTTTAGTGCAATCTATAGCTGCATCATTTTCGCTTGCCAGACTTTGCTCTAAGAGCGCTAGACTGTCTCTAATCCCAATTTTTGTGCTTGTTTCTCTTTTGTCTTTGCAGTTTTTTAGCAGTCTGCAAGCCAAACCATCAAGCCAAGCTCAAAATTTAGCCAAGCAAGCTCAGTCAGCTTGGGATAATAATTTAGATGGTACAGAGCAAGCTCTTTCACTTATCAGTAAAGCGATTGTATTAGCGCCTGATGAGGCTTCGTTTTATCGTACCAAGGCGTCTTGGCTGCAAGACCTAAATAGGCGCAAGGAAGCGCTGACGACTATTAGAAAGGCTGTGGCGCTCTCACCTAATGATGGCTATGCCCAAATGATTTTGTCTGAGCTTTTGCTTGAAGAAGGCTCGCTGCAAGAATCTTATCAGGTGGCAAGTCGTGCCAATCAATTATTGAAAGTAGAGCCCAATAGCTATTTATTGAAAGCGAAAGTGGCAGAACGTCTTGGCTTGCTTAAAGATGCCGAAGCGACGATTAGCGATGGCTTGAAACGGTATCCTACTTGGATCGACCTGCTTGTCACTCGCGCCGCCCTTCGCCACAAACAGAAAGAGTATCAGGGTGTTCTTGAAGATACAGAGAAGGTCTTGAAGATTGTCTCGGTCAAGCATTACAACAGTCGTCGCAAAGCCATTATGCTGCGCATCGATTCTTTTAAAGCTTTGGGTGATAAGGCGGCTGTTAAGAGAGAATATTTGTGGTCACTTGAAGCCGATCTCAATTATCGACAAGTGATCAGCGATGCCTGTCTTTTCTTTACCCAAGAAGGCGATACTAAGTCATTGGCTAAGGCTAAAAAAGCTTTGAGCGAATTTGACCGTTATTACAACAAATAACTACTTGTTGGGATTGTAGGCGCCGTATGCGTCGCGCACTTCTTGAGGCAGGTCTGATGAGAGACTGGCGTCCACTCCGATGTCGTCCTTCTTGCCCACTGGAAAACCAATAGCATTGCAGGTGTTTTCCCAACCTCTAGAGATGGCTCCAAAGAAGCCTTTTCTTTTCTTTGGTTTGCGGCCGTTTGGTGCTTCGGCTGGCATCTGCATCATATTGTCAGCCTGTATCGAGGCTTCTTCCATGGCGCGGGGATCGATAACCGGTCCGGAATTGAGAAACTGTTTGAGATTGGAGCCGTCAATGACGCCATCGGGCGGAACATATTGGCCGTTATCTAAAAGGGGGCGAACCGGAACTGCATCGCTAGGCTGGGCTGCCTTGGCTGCTTGCTTTTCTTGTTTGCTCGGATCGTTGTCTTTATAGCCCTTCAATTCAAGCTGTTCGCCTTGAGCTAGAGCAGAGTTTTGCATCAATGAAGATGTCAGAAAAGCGGAAAAAACAGCCGACATAATGATGATTGGTCGCTTACGATTCACTTCAAACCTCAAATCTCAAATCTCAAAATTTAAATCTCAAATCTCAAACTTATATGCAGTCACGGGTGCTTCCCGTTAGATTTTGGGGTAATTCTCAAGCACCACCAAGAAATTACCATAACTGACCACTTTAAAACATGGAACTTTCCTTCAGGCTGTATATTCATAAGATTCAGTCAAAGGGCGAGGGCTATAAATATGTATATGGGTCAGCGATTCAAGAGACTCTCGCCTGAGATAAGAGCCCTAGCCTTCTTCTTCGCTCTGGGCTGTGCTCAAGCCGCCTGGGCGGGCAATGAAATGCCGCCGGTGGCGCCCACTCGTCTCAAACGCACAGATGATCTCAAACGCACAGATGATCTCAAACTAACCGGCTCAGTCAGCCAGAGCGCCCTAACCACGCCTCGCCTAAGCCGCCCTGACAGCGGCTCCACAGTTTATCAGGGCAATTCTCAGGGATCTATGCAGGGAGCTATGCAGGGGGCTGCGCAAAATTCCTATCCGGGGCGCCAGCCTTCCTCTAGTCCGACCGGCGAAGGTGGGCTCTTCTCACTTGACGACCGCAGCGTTTTTTCCTCAGCTTCAAGCCCCTCGCCTCGTTCGACCAATTTGTCCACCAGTTCTACAAATAGTTCAACAAATAGCTCTGGTAGCAGTAATGGTAATTCGGAAGACCTCTTGCTTAAGCGAGGCTTACAGGCGGTCGGGCAGCTTGGGCGCGCGCTTTCAAGTTCGCCTGAACTACAGTCGCAGGCTGTCAATTTGTTGAAAGGTCTCACCAGCAAAAGCAAGACTAGTCTTTCAGGCGCAGCTTCAGCAAGCACTTCGGGCGGCAATAGCAAGCTTTCGGGTGGTACGGCTTTGAGCAATGCCGGCAGCGCTCTTTCTGCTGCTGCCTCTAAAGTTCCGATAGTGGGCAAAGTTCTCAGTTCTCAAGAGCTTAGTCTTTTGTCGAACTATGAGATTGCCATTGTTATCGATAAGTCAGGTTCGATGAACGAAACCGACTGCCCCGGCGGTGTTAGCCGTTGGCAGTGGTGTCGAGATCAGTTGCTTAGCTTCACCGCGCAAATTTCTCCTGTTTTCAAGAGTGGCATCACTGTTGCTCTTTTCTCCAGCAACTCTCAAATCTTCAAGAATGTAGGGTTTTCGGTTGTTCCAGATATTTTTTCTAAAAATGTTCCGAACGGGGGAACATATATGGCCAAACCCCTGTCTCAAATTCTAGATGACTATTTTGAAAGGCGTGAGCAGAACAAGGGAGCCACAAAAAAATTACTGATTGAAGTAATTAGTGATGGTGAACCCAGTGATAAAGGCGAGTTGATTGCTGTAATCAGCCGAGCCACAGCCAAGATGGTCAGACCCGATGAAGTAAGAATCAACTTCTTGCAAATAGGAAACGAAAGAAATGGCACTGAAGCACTGGCAAAACTTGATCTCAGAATGGTTGGCGATGAAGGTGCCCAGTTTGACATCGTTTCTGTCGAGTCTTTTAATACAGTCGTCGCCGAAGGCTTGCCCCGTGCCTTGCTTGATACGGCAAGCAAATAGATTAGACGACTACAGTCATAGAAAGTTTTATTGAGTTTCCCCCCGCTTGACGAAGACACGCAGAAAGACCTCCTTACGGAGGTCTTTCTGTTTCAGGTCGGCATAAAAAGCTTGGTTGAGCCTATTCAGGCTGAGATAACCAGAGTGTCTTCCAAAGAGCCTTCCGGCGCTAGGCTCTCTCTAGATAAGTTTTGGGCGGTGCGACGTCTGGTCGGCCAGGTTGCCTCTCTGGCTCTATGCAAGCGCGAGTGAAAGTCGGTTTGTCTTGCTTCTTCAACTACACCAGCGAGCATACATTCGAGATCCCAAAGCACTTTGCGCTCAGCCGGATGGTCGAGCGTAATCTGCGAGTTGTTTAACTTGTTGACAAGCCCGAGCAGGACGACCGCTTTGTCCTTTTCGACGCTGAGGTGGATGTTTTGACTCTGATAAGAAGCTACTGCTTTCATTAATTTAACCGGTTGGGGTGCGTATCAGCCCAACCGGTTAAAAGAAGTAATTAGGAGGAAAGCAGAAAAATATTTTTCTAAAAGGCAAAAGCTGCCTCTAAGGCTTTGCGCCAACCGGCAAGTTCGCTTTGTCTATTGCTCGCCGGTGCCACCTTAAGGTCTTTCTGCCAGCCTGAGTTAAGCTCAGCCAGATCTTTGATTAAACCGGCCTTGAGACCGGCAAGAGCGGCAGCCCCCCAGGCAGTTGCTTCTACATTAGTGGCGCGGGTGACCGGTACTCCCAAGACATCGGCTTGAAATTCCATCATAAAAGTATTTTTGGTGGCACCACCATCTACCCGCAATTCTTTTACGACTATGCCGTTTTCTTGCATGTCGTGGGCGACGTCGGCCACCTGATAAGCCATAGATTCTAGGGTGGCTCTTACAAAGTGAGAGCGACCGGTGCCGCGAGTGATACCAACTATGGTGCCACGTACATCTGAATTCCACCAAGGCGATCCAAGCCCAACTAATGCCGGTACAAAATAGACCCCTTCATTGCTTGGCAAAGAACGGGCCAACTTTTCAGTTTCGTCGCTGCTTTCGATTATGCCAAGACCATCGCGCAGCCACTGCACTGCCGCGCCTGCGATAAAGATGGCACCCTCAAAGGCATAGGTCGGCTTCTCGCCTTCCAATTGCCAACCCACTGTGGTGAGCAGTCCCTTTGCTAATCTCGGCTTGTTGCCAATGTTTGCTAAAAGAAAACTGCCGGTACCATAAGTACACTTAGCCATGCCTTCTTCAAAGCAGCATTGACCAAAGAGGGCCGCTTGTTGATCGCCGAGATTGCCTAAAATAGGAGCTTCAAAGCCGACTTGCTCCTTAATTGTATGACCAAAATCGGCATTAGATGGTAGTACTGCCGGCAGTACTGCTTTCGGCACGCCTATGATTTCTAAAAGTTCATCATCCCAAGCCATCGTATTGATATTGAAGAGCATTGTGCGTGAAGCATTACTGCCCTCGGTGGCATGGGTCTTTTCTTTGGTTAGGTTCCAGATTAGCCAGGTATCAATTGTGCCGAACAGCAGTTCGCCTGCTTCAGCTCTCTTTCTTGCCCCTGGCACGTTGTCTAGAATCCATCTGATTTTGGGACCAGAAAAATAGGCATCTGGAACAAGCCCAGTTTTCAGCCTAAAGAGATCCATCTTGTCTTTCAAACTTTCGGCAAACTCACTGGTGCGTCGGCATTGCCAAACGATGGCGTTGTAAATGGGCTTGCCTGTGTCCTTTTCCCAAACCACAGTTGTTTCTCTCTGGTTTGTCACACCAACGCAGGCGATTTCTTCTGGCTCAACACCGGCATTCTTGACTGCCTGTCTAATACACTCGATTTGCTTATCTAATATTTCTTGTGGGTTGTGTTCTACCCAACTCGGCTTGGGAAAAATCTGTTCAAATTCCAGCTGCCCGATACCGAGTGTTTTTCCGGTTTTATCAAAAACAATCGCCCGGCAACTTGTGGTTCCCTGGTCAATGCTGAGTATGTATTTTCCCATTTTCTCTAACCGCTTCAGTTACTTTAACGGTCTAATTTTAGTACATTGCTTTGCTTAATAGAGCGAATAAGGCCAGTAAGGTGTTTTTTCCAAAGGCGGCGAAAGTAGCAGCGGTTCCTCGCCTTCGAGTTCTAGTGAATGGCGGAAGTATGAGACGGACTTTCTCTCTCTAAGCAGGCGACTTGTGAGAATGCTGTTTCTTGTAGGCGAAAATTGCGCAAGCTTAAAACTGTTCGCCGTTCGATTCGTTGTCAGCGTACTGACAAGAATTTGTTTGTTTCCAGGCAGAAGGCGGCTATCTAGAACCGGCTGCTGCCAGTTCACGGGCTCGACAAAGTAGCGGCCTGCATACCAGTAAGAAGGGCTAACATCTCTAAGCCTAATCTTTTGTCTCTTTGGTGAGTCCAAAAGCAAAGGCTCTACGTCTAGATTACCCTTGCTAAGTGCTTGCACAGTCGGTTGAGCCGCCCAAGCGGCTTGCATAAGTTGGCTTGCCAAAAGCCAGGTAAGAACAAAGCTAAGGTTTCGGCTTGACTTCGTCGCGTGCATGGGCAATGGCAAACTGCCGTCCAAGAGAGTTCGCCATCTTTTCAAGGGTGCTAAGCAGTTTCTTTTCGTCGGTTTCTTCGAAAGAGCAAAAAACAAACTTATTGAGCGAGGCATCTTTCCTCTCCACTTTCTTAGAAAGAATGACACTGACAATGAGCTTTTGCGGCAGTTTGCCGCGTTCTTCAATTACGACAAGAAGGTTATTAGATGAGTCAGCAACTATCTTTACGTGTTCTTGGTTGAGCGCCTGCTGAAACAATGAAGCAATCTTTTCTTTCTTATCGCCCAGTTCTTTAGTCTTAAAGCCTGTGGCGAGGTGATAGATTGAAAGGCTCAAGTCGTCTATCCGAGCCAGAGCTTTCAATTCCACTCTGCCATTGTGTTTCTTTACCTGGGGCAGATTGTATAAAGACAAAAGAGAGCTTTTGAAATCGGTGGCTTTGAAAATCTTAGCTTTGGCCGGCTCAGCCTTTTTTATTTGGGCTTGCAGCGGCGAGGCTAAGCCCAAGGTCAAAAGACTCGCAGTAAGAGCGATGATTGTGTTCTTTTGTCTGGTCGGCGATATCATTAGTTTTACTTGGCTTCTTTGTTTTTGACTTATTTCTCAATTAAAAGATGATTTTTCACGCCTGGCTCCGCAAACAGTTCATGAGGACCGATATCGGCGCTGTTAGCCAGTAAATAGTCTTTCTTGAAATCTTTCATGAGCACGGTGACTTGCTCGGCAAGATCGTCAGCTATCTTGCCGCTGCTTCTGCCAATTATATCTTTATGCCAAACTGCCGCCATAATGTCTTTGTGGTTGCGACTGACTCGTGTCTTTTCCACTAAAGATAGATCGACAGAATAGACGCTGCCTTTATCGTCGCTGACCGAGCGTACTTTTAAATAGAGAATAGGAGGAATCTCTCTGTTCTTACCGGTCTTGCTTTTGCAGCAGCCTTCACTGTCTTCGGCGATAGTGGCATGGGTGGTGCTAAGCTCTTCTTTCATTTTGGCTATTAGATTTTCTGATGAAGCGCCCTGTGCTTTGAGGCTGTCTTCTAATTCACCGACTGCAACTTTGATGCTCTTTATGCCTGAGAGAATCATGGGTTGGTTGAAGCCTTCTCGTCTGCTTTCTTTGTCGGCGGCTTTCTTTGGGCAATCACCGCAGTCGGCTTTTACGGCAACCGGTATGCTCAAAGCCATTTGCACCAGCACAAGCGGCGGCAATGAGAGTACTGCGAGTCTTTTGAGAAAAGCGCCATTGTTTTTGCGTGAAGCCGACATTTCATTCTCCTCAGAAAACAGTCTCAGATTAGTGATGATACAGCAAGCTTACTTCAAGTTCCTTAGATGTTCTTGGAGATAGTCTTGGAGATGGTCTTGGAGCTTTACTTGGAGCTGGTCTTGGAGCTTTACTTGGAGCTGGTCTTGACCACGCCTTCGATTACTTCAGCTAGTGCATCGCGCAAAAGTTCAATTTGTTTTTTGCGTGTGTTTGCTGCCATAGCCCTAGCTTTAAGCTTCTTATTTTTAGATGTACTGCAGACTTGGGCAAACTCTTCGGCAAGGGGCATATGCACAAAGAGACAGGCTTTCACAGCTTTGATGTCTTGCGTGTGGTGCATGGCATTGAAGTAAAGCTCGTTGCATATAAAAGTACCGGCATGATTGGAAACTCGGCAGGGGATGCCACTCTTGCCAAGACTTTCGCTTAGCTTATCTAGAGGCAAAGTGGTTCTAATTAGGTCTTGAGCATTCTTTATTATGGGTTTGTCGACTATTTGGGCGCCGCTCATGTCTTTGATGCGATAGTCGCGCAGATTCATGGCAAAGCGTTCCAAGTGTAAGCCTTTGATTCCTTCGGCTAAACCAGTCATGACAAGTACTAACGGTTTATCCTCGGGCAACTTTTTCAGTCTGCTATTTAAGTTTTTCCAGGCAGTTTTACCGACTGTTTCAAGAACGATTTTCTCAATGTGAACTTCTTTTGCGCGCCTTTTGGTGCTGTTGGCTTTGTTTTCACTTTGGGTTATCAATATGTCGGGAAAGCTCTCAACGGTCTCCTGGCTAGGATTGTATGAGCCGCCGCCGAATTTTCCGAAGCCGCTGAGTAGGCAAATGTAGTCGCTAGATGTCATTAGGGAGGGGCTTGAACCCGCCTTTTCACTCTTTGCTTTTGTTTTCATTTTGTTTGTCTCGTAGGTCTTGGTGTAGAATAAACCAATCCACGCCGAAGTGGCGAAATGGCAGACGCAGCTGACTCAAAATCAGCCGGAGCAAACACTCCGTGTCGGTTCGACTCCGACCTTCGGCAAGTTTTTAATCTCGAATCTTTTTAGCTTGTTTTGCCAGAGTTGCTTTTGCGCTCTGGTAATTTCTTTCATAATGTTCTTTCAGAGGCGGGCACACCGACGCCAGCTCGTTCACCACAAGCTTAGTCCATTCCACATAGTCACGCTGTCTTTCCTCGCTCCAGTCTGGGGGCGGGTCATTGACTATGTCTTTAACATTGCTTGTCTTATCGGCGAGCTTAATTAGTGAAGCCCCCTCGGTTAAATGAGGGGCATGTTCAATTTGCAAAGTCTTGCGCTCGGCTTTCGGCAGAGACTTATCGTCGGTTACTTCCTTAACGAGTGAGGCAATGCGCTTGCCGAAAAGCTCTTCAATTTCGCTGAATGTAGTCTCAGTGTCTTCAACAGTGTCGTGCAGTATAGCGGCGCATACTACTTCTGGGTCGTGATACTGGCCGGCATTCCAAATTAGGTCGGCTACTTCCAGCGGGTGGTTAATGTATGGCGACGCTTCTGCGCCTTTGCGCTTTTGGCTTTTGTGTTTGTTGGCGGCAAAGTGCGCCGCTTTCAAAATCAATCCTATCTCTGCAGCGCTGAATGACTTTTGGGGCTCTTTGTCAGACTTTTGCAGGCTTTTTACGATCATTTTTCTCTTTGGATGGTTGTTTTTTGGGCTCTATATTTTTGGCTTTCGCTCTATTTTCAATTTTAGCCTGAACCAAACAGCAAGATGAGAATTGCCCGGCGATTTTCTGCAGTCAGTCCGTTTTGAGAGTTGAAAAGTAAAGGAATCGAAACACAATCCCTCTATAACGATGCAGTCAAGCATCGTCGATTAGTGGATGTGGTATGACAGAAATAGGAATCGGTAGTCTATAGCATTGTGCATGGAGACTTGATCTTGCCGATAATATATTTGCACGGCGTGTCTGTTCGCGATGAGCGTGATTGGGAACAGATAGAAGTTTTGCTTCGCCGATTTGTTGCTCCATGTATCTCTGATGATCCTGCCGGTGTCGAAATTAGCCGTTGCAATTGGAGCGACCTATCGGACCAATCAGGTGCCCGTTGGTTGACTCTTTTAGGTCTTTCTCGCTTTATGCAAACAAGCGGTTTGAGTGAGCTTGTATGCGAAGGGCTCTCTGGTATCAAAGACAAGTCCCAGACACTTTCAAAACTCAGACCGGTGAAAGCAGTCGGTATCAAAAGTCCTGTTTCGGCTAGACTGACCGAGAGTGGTCGCTTTCAAGCCCTTAGAGAAAAGCTCTCAGATGGCGGTAGGACTACCTGCAGTTTTACCCGTCTTAGCCGCGAGGCGCTCAGCAATTTGCTGTGTCAAGGCATTAGGAAGAGTGGGAAGCTTTCTGGTATTGACGAGCTTGTTGCTTGTATAGCTGCCGATGAAGTGGCATTTGACGAAGATACATTTATGCAGATGAGCCAGTGCAAAACAGTCTGTGACGAAATGAAGCTTTTGCGCAGCTTGATGTCCGCACGCTTTGATTTACTTAGGGCTGAATATCAACCGCTCTATCGTGATCGGCTAAGTATGCCGACAATAAAAGATTCGGTGATGGTTGATCTCTTGAGTAGCACTGCAACCTTTGGTAAAAATCCCTTGGAGAAATTAGCACAATCTGCTGCCGCCAAGTTTGTTTATGATATTTGGTCTTATCTTTCTACCCGGGGAAGCGATACTAAACCTGGTGCTATCCCGCGTGCTTTCATCAATGCTTTGCAGTCAGCCCAGCAAACCAAGCTGAAGCGCGGCGGCGAACCCATTGTCGTGGTCAGTCACAGCATGGGCGGTCAGATTGTCTATGACGTGGTTACTCACTTTTTGCCGCGCTTGCCCCATTGTAGTCAGATAGTGATAGATTTCTGGTGTGCCACTGCTTCACAAGTGGGGTTGTTTCATGAATTGAAGCTTTTCCTCGAAAGTGGTGCCTCTCTCACTGGTAATGGTACTGGGGCTGGTGCCGTTGAAGCTGGTGTGCTGGCTAGAAGTAGGCATCTCGGCTATTTCTGGAATGTTTGGGACCCTTCTGATTTATTTAGTTATAGTGCTAGAGCTATCGGTGAAAGTCTGGATGATGAGGTCTTTGAGTCGGGCTTGGATGCTGTCTCTGCCCATGGTGCCTATTTGCATATGCCTGCGTTCTTTCGAAGAATGGCAGCCAAGCTTGGTTGTATAAAAGCAGGAAAGGCAGAATTGGTAGGCGCCAAACCCTGACTTGCTGCAATTCTGATTGATTGATTGTTTGTTTGTTTGATTGATTGTTTGTTTGTTTGTTTAATTGATTGTTTGTTTGATTGATTATTTGTTTGATTGATTATTTGTTGATTTGTTTGTTTGTCCGTTAGGTTGGTTCTGACAATAGCGATGCAGAATTGAGCTTGCCTTTTCCCCACCCCTTTGGGCGGCAAAGCAAGCTCTATTCTGCATGGTGATGGCGGAGGAAAATCGGGCGATTGCCTGGAGGAATCGAAGAAAATTCAATCACCGCAATTGGTCCATCACCATGTCCCCTTTGTGATTGAATAATACGATTTTCGCCTCGCCCGGTTAATGTGCTATTGCACAGTTATTTAGCTGGGTAGTCATTGAGATGGCTTGTTTGGCCGCCAGTGAGGCAGTCTGGCTATATGCTTTTAGTGAGACTTTACTTGCTTTTGAGTCTAAATTTGAGCGGCAAATGAATCAGCGCATGGCTTGCTTAGCATTTTTGAACAACTCTTTGAAGAAACGACGAAAAAGGGCCGATTGCACCACAAAAGGGTTGGCTCCAAAATAGCCTTCGGTAACGCCATAAACTGGTTTGGTTTCTTCTGACTGGTAGGTGCCGAAAAGGCGATCCCAGATCATAAATAAACCGCCAAAGTTTTTGTCTAGATAAATCTCGTTTTTGCCGTGGTGTACCCGGTGCGCCGATGGTGTGTTGATAATGCCTTCAAGAAAGCCGAGTTTGCCGACCATTTCGGTATGCAAGAAGAACTGATAGATAAGATTGATTGTGGCAAAGAGAATTATCTGATCTTGCGAAAAGCCTGCCACTACCGCCGGGGCAAAGAAAATTGGTGTGATAATGCGACCCAGCCAGTGCAGCCTAAAACTGGCGGTAAAGTTAAACCAGGGGCTGGAGTGGTGCACCTGATGCAGGCACCAGAGCAGGCGGTTGGTATGCAGCGCCCGATGTTCCCAGTAGTACAGAAAATCGACAAAGACTATCGCTAGAATGGCATTCTGTGGGGTATCCGCCAGTCGGTGGGGCTGCAGTTTCTCCATAAGGGAAAGCACCCAGTAGGTGTAGCCTAAGAACATAAACTGGGTAGACCGGTTGATTACCAGCATCGAGAGATTACAGAGTGTTTCTTTGAAGTTATAAACTTCTCTCTTTTTGACAGCTGCCCAGATTAGTTCTGCCACCACACACAGAAGCGCCGCCACAAGAAATGGCACAAAAACCGCCTTCGCCCCTTCGTACATGATTTTGTCTCCGCCACTAAGAAAAATGCTCACATGGATGCATACGAACTGGCTGGCAAAAAGTTTCAACTGATTCTCAAGATTTAGATTAAATCGATAGGTTATATTAAATGGCGATTTCTGGAGGCTAGAAAATGACCGAAACTACCAAGAGCTGGGCTGCGCTTGAGATTGAAGTCAAGCAGGTGGACGAAGACCTGGCTTGCTGGGTGCTCATGCAGTCGGGTGCCGCCGGCTGTGAGGTGGAAGGTCTGCCAGGCCAGCCAGAGGCCGGCGGAAAGGTGCGGGTGCGCGCCACCTACGACGTGCCGGTCCTGAGCGAAGAGCAGTTCGCTCAGATCTCTGCTGCCTTTGAAGAGTATGGATTAGCCGAGACCTTGAAGTCACTAAGGCGCAAGGATGTGCCCGAGGAAGACTGGCTAGCCCGGTGGAAAGAGGGGTTTGAGCCTTTCCGTGTCGGTACCCGGTTTGTCGTGGCACCGTCTTGGTACCACCCGCAGGCTGACGGAGACTGCGCTGGTAAGCTTGATGAAGAACTTAAGAGTAATCGACACGTTATCTATATTGAGCCGGGTATGGCTTTTGGCACCGGGCTGCATGCAACCACGCAGTTTTGCCTTCGCGCCCTTGAATCTTTTCCGCCCCTTGAGCGCATTTTGGATGTCGGCACCGGCAGCGGTATTTTGGCTATTGCTGCGGCGCTAATGAATAAAGACAGCCGTATTTGCGCGGTCGATATTGACCAGGTGGCGGTTGATTTTGCCGCTAAAGACTTTGAGCTGAATGAAGTGGACGGTCGCATTGAACTGCTCACCGGCAGCACCGATGTGGTCAAAGATCGCGTTTTTGACATGCTGCTCTCTAATTTGACCTGCGAAGACATCGTGGCACTCTTGCCTGATTATTACAAAATGCTTTCTAATGGCGGTGTTGTTCTCTGTGCCGGCATTCTCGCCGAGAAACTGCCCCTGCTGGAAAAGGCTGCGGGCGAGAAGGGCTTCAGGATTGTGCAGTCTGAGACAATCGGGCATTGGGTCGGGATTGTTTTGCAGAAAGGCTAAGCCGTTTCGGCTTTTGTGGGCGGCAACACAAGGGGCTGAGCTGTTATCGCTTTGTCTGAGGAACAATAGATACTTTGTCATTTCGCCTATTTGTGCCGCAACAATAAAGACTTTAGGTTGGGGGTTTGTCGAGGGGCAAGCTCTGGTATAAACTAGATATAGGTCGTCAGTCGGCGACTTTGTGCAACCTGAAAACTGAAGAGATAAGTAAGCAACTGACTCCATTTATACATGGGGGCGTTTAGATTCGACAGGGCTGTTGGGTCGTAAGTTGCAAGCCGGGGAGCTTGTGCCTCGTTAATAAATAAGCAAAAACAAAGATGCCAATAACGTCATCGATTTCACCGCCAAGCGTCAAGCTAAGCTTGCGCTTGCTGCCTAATTTAACTTAGGCGCGGTACTCGACCGCTTCCTGACTACCCGAAGCGCAAGGGTAAACCATGGTAGTTGCCCGGGTGCAAAGTTAGCGAGTGCTAGCACCTGTTAAGCCATAATCGCGAACCCGGTCGGCGGTCTGAGCCGCCTTCAGCGGACCCACAAGGTGACTGAGGAAATATCAGACTAAGCTTGTAGTAACTTGCTTCTCGGCGACTTTGGACGCGAGTGCGATTCTCGCCGCCTCCACCATTTTTATTTCTAAATAGAGAGCAGACGATACAAGGCGCATGCTTTCGAGCATTCTCAAAAGAGGGAAGTGCAAGGTGTGGGCGTTTTGTGCTGCGTAGATAATGTTTTCTCAGCTGGAATCACGGGGGGCGCTCGGATTTTGGGTGATGCTCAGACGAGTACAACGTGCCCAATGAATTCATGATCGTCGAACCGCTTTACTCCCGCCAGTTTTTCAAGCGCCTCAGGAACTCGTAAGTCTTCTGAGTTGACGACAACGTAAATGAAGTGTTTTAGCCAGTGACATGCCGTGTAGAGCATGGCGTCCTCGGCGAATTCTTCTATTGTTCTCTGCTGGTCGGTCGGCCCGTGGACTTATTAAAGTTCGACTAGAGTTCCTAACTCCTCGATTGCAATGTCGGCTCTACTTGCTGAGCCTGCGGTTTTACCTAAAGCTTGCTCTTGAACCGAATGTTGCTTTCTTCCTCCACTTGCTCAGTTTATCTTGCCGAATGGTGTGCGAACATCGGGTCGGCTCGCTGCTCTCGGGATTACTCGTCGTCTGCGAATGTAGTGCCCGCGACGACTTGGGTCAATCGGCCTTTTTTGTCAAACTTCAATCCAAGTTCGTCAACCCAGAGGAACCCCTCTTTTTCAAAGGGCTCTGATCCATTCTTTTCTTGTGCCGCCGCCAAAACTTCATCTCGTTTGCTGTTCGGTTTTGCAACGATGGGAAGCAATCGTAAGCACTGTTGTAGTGCGCGCTGAGATGTTTTAAAGGAGTCATCTTGATACATTCTCGTGATCATTTGATCGTAGACAACGTACGCCCACCAACCATTTGATATCACTAGGGCCACCGATAAACCGATAATGGCAATTTTGGCTTTACTCATTGTCCTGTCTCTCCGGCAGCATTTTTTCTGCTTGCGTTTTCAAGTCATTTCAGTTTCTTCTCAGTTGAAGATGTCCAGCAGTTGTTCAACTACATGGCTTACATCTCGTTGCCGCAGAATTCTTGATTCTTTTGTTGCTTCTTCGTTGCTATCACCCAGCTCGAATTTGGCTACGGCGACCGGACCATCCTTTTGATAGCCTTCTACCGTCTCATCGCTGGCGAATCTTTTACGCAATATATCTAGGGCTGAGCGAATTGTTTCCGCGTGCTTGCCATCCAGTTGTTTTCGAAACTGCTCCTTAGCGGCAGTTACTCCGCCGGGTGCATGTTCAAGGCAATAGATCAAGTCGTGCGCGTCCTTTCGTTCGTTCCGCTGATCAAAAGCAAACGCTTTCAGGCACGTAAACGACACCAGGTTCGCAAATCTTACGTTTTCAGTCGCTATGCCATTACCACCCAAGAGCTCCGCTTGAATTTCTTTGATATCATGCAGCTCGAAAACCATCGATGCGTGTGGGACATTCAGTGCTGAAATTGTTCTTTCAGTTGGCAATGCCTGTACTTTTCCGCCACCCAACTCATCTGATTCAGATATAAGCTCAAGAATTACTGTGACGCCGGCTTCGGTTTTGGTCTTCCAGCGCCAAGAGAGTTTTTTCCCTGCTTCATTCTCAGCGCGTTCGAAACCCATCTTTTTCAGATTTTCTTCCAGGGTGTGATAGGCCTCGGTATCAGCCAGAATCTGTAAGTCAATTACAATGTCCACGTCCTGAGTGCCTGCATGTGGAGGCACACCCTCGCCGCTGGCGTCAACTAAATATCTTGGCGTCAACCCACCGATCAGATACACCGAATCCTTCCATGGTCCAAGTCCGCGCAACAGTGTGACGAGAACGCGCTCGCAGTCAAGCGTGTATCCTTTGTCATAACCATCGAAAGTCTTCGGTTTCGGCATTTAGAAACCAATCCTTTCTTCGCGCAGATGTTCGGCCATCTCCATCGAACGTCCCTCCCCGTGCATCAGGTCTAGGTACACCTGGACAGGACTTGCTAGCCAGATGTTGTCGATTTCATTTCGAAATAGAAATTCCCCACGCGCATCGGTTTCGATGATTCCGAGGTTGGAACCTTCGACTACGGACCGCGCCCCTAAGCCAGAAATCGCAGCTTTCGAATCAGAGGATTTGATTATCCTTAGCCTGACCTGTGAAATACTAGACAGAAAGGGTGCATAGTGCTGTGCTGCGTATTCGTAACTGACTGCGTATTCTATGTTGCTTTTGCCAAACTGTTCGCCGACTCGTTGCATCAAGCCATCAGCCTTTACTCCAGGCACGTAATAGCGATCCATGATTGGTGAAGGACGCTCCCTCACTTCTTTGGCCCATGCGTCGAGCAATGCTGTAGGTTGGGATAAATGTCGCTCCTTTCGCGGTCCCTTCCCTTGCAGTGACACCCAGTCCTGCCGCTCCAACTCGGAAAACACTTCTGATACCGTAGCTGGTGACGCGATGGCTAATTCGGCCAGTTCATGAACTCCAAACCACCGCTCATGATGGACAAGAAGCGCGTGGATCACTTGAGCCCGCCGCCCGGAAAACAGAGATCGAACGGCTCTTTCAAATGGCTTTGCTGACGGTCTCTCTATATAACAGTACGCGCCCGGCGCAGGCAGGTACAAACTGCCGCCGCTTTCAAAATATCCAATCTGCTCTGCTTGCAATTGCGCCTTCGCTCCAGGAGAAAGGTATTCTGCAATCATGACAAGAACGATGTCCTTGTGCGAAGGCAGCGCCTCCTCCGCTCGACGGAGTTGCCAGATCGCTTGCTGCACATCGCGCGGGTACCCCGCTCTCTTTGCTTCCACAAGCAAGGTCACTTCTTTGCCCGCTACCTTTAGGTCGATTTTCGCATCAGCTGGTTGCGGCTGCTCTGCTTCTAACTTTGCACGTACTTCTGGAAGTTCCTCAAGAACCTTGAGGAACTCATTAATTAGTTGCTGCTCGTACTGTCGACCTTCCATCATATTCGCCATATAGCCCATATTTACTGTACAGCAAATATGGCAAATTTGCAAGAATATTCGCCGTAACGCCTATATTCGCTGTACAGTAAATATAGAGAAAAGCGCAAATAATAGTACCAGAGAAGGATGCGCGCTAGCGCAACAAAATCAGCAGGAGGATACGCACCCGCTGCCTACCCCAAAATACCTTCAAAAACTGTGGCCCATTTTGTGGACCCTCCTGTGTCCATTCGCGACCATTAGCGCCGCTTCGCGAAATTGACAAAAGTACCGAAACCCGCACCGTTAAACAAAATCAATTGCCGAGTCTTAATGAGAATGACAACCCAGGCGATTCTCGCCGCCTCCACTGTTTTTGTTTCCAAATAGAGATCAGACAATACAAGGCGCATACTTTCGAGCATTCTCAAAAGAGGGATTTGAGAAGGTGTGGGCTTTTTGTGCTGTGTAGATAATATTTTCTCAGCTGAGTATTGAGCTGCGCTTGCGTTTTCTCTCGGTAATAGCTCGCATTCGGACCTTTCTAAACTATAGATGGAGAAATAGGTTTGGTGGCTTACCCTCGGCTGGGAAGAGTTTGAGCTTGAAGTTGGAATTTGATTCTTTAGCTGTCAATTACTTCCACGGTGATTCCCGCTGTTTTCAAACTCATTGCAACGATTTCGGCGTCTTGCGGATGACCTGTGAATACTAGAGCCTTCCCGGTTTTTTGTAGTTCTTCTGTAAGTTGCCAGGCTATTGCTCCAGATATGTGTACCGCATGTTGGAGTTCTTTTGCCAGTCGCTCCGGAGTTAAATTATTAGCCGAGTCACAACAACGGAATTCTGCTCGCGCTGTCCTGGCTCATGAAATTTAGCGTGTGGGTGTCGCTCAATCATGTGGTAAGTCATCTGCGGCGTGTATTGCATGTTGCATGCCGGGCATTGCGTGCCGGTTCCGGGGGGTTCCATCATTTTCATAAATGCGCGACAGCGAGCACACCGGAACTCTGATTTCTCTGCTGGTTCTAATTGCCCGCTAGCAGTGGCGATAGCCGCCGCTGCAACAATTAACTCGGATAAGAATTTTGAGAGGCCCATCTCCCCCCGCGAGCAGTAATACTCACCATTCACGATTGTGAAGGGATCGCCGCATCGAAAACAGTAGAGTGTTTGCGTCATTGCAGCTCACATATTCACTCTCTGATGGTCAGTCCGGCAGCATCGTTATCTGTGTAGTTGCTGATTAGGATGATCTCGCCAGAGTTCTTCTCCAGGAAAAATTCGCCGAATTTAACCTGACTTTCCAGAGTCATGATCAATTCTTCTCTGTCCACTTTGATCGCCGGCATCTTCAATTCTCCGGAAGGAACTGCACGTTCGCAAGGCATTCTAACAAGTATTTGCTTGTTTCAGGTAGTGGCGGATTTGCGAATGCAAATTGCTCAGTGATTTCGGCATCTGTATGAGTAGGCTTGTTGTTCTTCTTTGCCCAGGCCCTACGCGCATTTTTTCGTTTTCGGAACGGGTTCACAAACAGCTGTCTCTTAAAGGTGACCCAACACATGGGGCAGCGTCAGGCTATGTATATAATGAAAGCAGTCTCGCGCTAGAGGCTTGTATTGAGAGAATTGAACAATGGATGAGTCGGAGCTAGAGTATCTACTGAGAGTTAGGGCTGCAATTGTTGATAGTCCTGAGAATTTGGCAAAATTGACGCCCCGTGAGCGAGATCTGCTCTGCTTGCGAGTTGGTTTGGATGGTGGAGAACCGCGACACTCTATTGAGATAGCCGAGCTCTATGGTGTCAACATTGCTAGAGTCCAAGTGCTTGAAGCTAGAGCCCTTAGAAAACTCAAAGCGCTGCAGAGTCCTTAATCTCGAACTGGCAAGCCTTCCAGCTCTCAGTCGCGGTTGCATAGGCTTGTTTTGGAAAGCGAGCATTTCCCGAGTGGTTTCACACAGTAGGCGCAACCTTTGAATTTTCGCTTTTCGCCGCTATAAATAAAGGTACAATGTCAGCATGACGCACTGCACTGGGAGATACTCGTGGTTTACGTCTGGTGGCAAAAGCTCGCGCGGAAGCTGAAGTCGATAATCCGAGATAGCAAATCAGAGCAGGCTGGGCAAGAACAGCCTGCTGTGACTAATCTTCGGATGGTGTACGATCTGACCAGAGAGCCGAAACCAAATTTAGGGCTACCACCAAATGCAATTCCTGGTCTGTCTGTAATTAAGGAACTAGTTCGCGGATTGCGGTATCGAACTATAGACACTCTAATTGGGCATAAATTGGAGCTGACTTCCATTGAAAGAGCGCCCGACGAAGTTAGTGCTTTCATTCGACATCATGGTATTGAAGTCGCAGACTTGCGGGATTTTAGCGCTGGTGTATTCTTGAAGTATGGTATTTTGGACTATGAATTTAATACAGTCGTCACCGATATTGTGCTTGAGCGGCAGCGAGTGCGATTTCTAAAAGACTTAGGGCTTTTACTCGATAAGAGCGATGTAGACGATTCTATGTTCTTAGATGCTGGAATCGGGTTTCTTGAAGAAATGGTTGATGAGACAAAAGAGAACAAATTACTGTTCAAAATCATGCTCGACCGCCAAGGAGAAAGAGAGGTTCTCTCTGCGCCTGGTTCTATAAGTAAAGAAAGGCTCAATACTGATCCGAACAACTATTTTCCATGCGAGTTTACGGTTAGAGATGCCTGTCTTACTAATTGTGGATCGATTTGGCTCAATAAGCACTTCTATCTGTAGAGAGCTTCCACGAGATGGAGCCAATCCAGTGTCTGCTCAGGTATTCAGCTGAGGTCCTTGCTTCTTGCCGCTGAGCTAAAGTTTCAGTAAATCTGCCACGTCCGCCTCTCTGCCGATTAGGGTCTTGTAGGCAATAAGGTCTTTTAGTGGCTGCACCATAACCGATAGTCCTGAGATAGTTCGCCTTTCAGCCTTCTTTAGATCAAATACAATCGGTACGCGGCTGCCGTCTTTGGTGAATGCAAATGAATCTTCAACTTGGTTTATGTCAACCTCGATGTCATCAATCATCAGTGTCATCTGTCCTGGCTACGACTCTTTGGTCCAAAGAGTCGTAGCCAGGACATTCTGCTCCTCCAAATACTACTTTAAGGGCAGAAGTTGAACTTAACCAGTGGTCTAAATTTCCGTGGACAGTATCATCAGCCACATTTCGAATTCTTCATCGATATGGTGATAAGGTTGCTTTATAAGTTCAGCCGCAAACAAGTCGGCAACGCGCTCAAAATCGGCGGCTCCCACTTCCAGGTCTATGTCGTGAGGAGGCCAGAGCGAGCCGTGTATGTTTCCGGCGATGCCACCTGTGACTTGATAGGCTATACCCTTCGACTCAAGTCGTTGAACGACTATGGATAATGCGTTAATGTGCCTGTCCAGCATAACTTTATCGGGTAAGACCTTTTCGTGAGGCATTATTAGATGGGGGCTCAGTGAACGTATGGTTTCGGATTTTCTCAGCAATTGCTCTATCTTGTTGTGCTCGCTCGTTCTTGCCAAGTTTCTCAAAGTTCAAGGCGCGTTCGTCGTAGAACTCGGCAGCGCCCCGTATCTTGATTGCCTTTGTGCAATCTTCCACCGCTAGGTTGTATTTACCCATCGCTCGATAGGCGGCAGCACGTTGCAAAAGACAGCTTGGACTTTCCTCTGGAGCCAACTCGATTGCTTGGGTAAAGTCTTCGATTGCAGCAGCATGGTGCTTTAACTCAAGATGCAAAAGACCTAGTGTAGCGTAGGGAACTGGGTCTTTCCTGTCAAGCGCAATTGCCTGATTCAAATCGGCAATAGCCTTTTCCATTTTTCCCAACTTCTCGTAAATCTTGGCACGTTCAATCAGGACTTCTACCGAAGGCTTCAGGCTTATGATGCGACTGTACGCGTCTACTGCTGAATGATAATCCCCAATTTCGCTTTGCGATCTGGCCACTCCCGACAATGCTGCGGCATCCTTTGGAGCGCTCTCTAGAGTGAGGTTGTATTGAACGATTGCTTCGCGATGCTTGCCCTGGCTTGCCAGTGCCATAGCCTTCTCAAACGGTTCATAGGCGGAAGCCTTTGGATTTGTTACTGCAAGAGATTCGGCTGCTTTTTTCATCGTTTCAAAACTGGATTTTTCGCCAGCCAGCACCGAGATGTGAAGTACTATGTCCTCTCTAGTCGGAAGGGGCAGTATGGTTTCCGCGCCTTTCGCGCCATCTTCAGAATTCATCTCGAACCAATCGACCTTTTGACCAAGTATCGTTCCGTTGAATAACTTCGCTTTCGTGTCCGGTCTAAAGTCTGGATGATTGCCCTCGTAGATAATCAAGCATACCGGCGAATCGCCTAAGGGAATCATTTTAGAGCAGCGAAATACACTGAAGTCTGGTCCTCTTTTTATTGATACCGAAGTTGATTCCGGAACCTTAATAGAGAGTCCTAGATGTTCAGAAACGGTTACCGTGCGCTCATTGAACTTCGTGGGTGAAGTTCCCGGTGCTGCGGATTTCAGAATTTGCTCTGCTAAATTTGAAACGCGGCTCCATTCTTTTGCCGCCGCATGATTTGCATATATAGCCAGATACTGCACGGTTCCATCATTATTTGCTACTACTGCGGCTCTGACTAGGAGTGATTTGGACTTTTTGCTGGAGGCGTTCACGTTCTTTACCAGAACTGCCTTTAGTCCGCCTGCCGTTGTAATGATTCCAGGCTGACGGACTAGGTCTGGCTCTTTCGAATCTGGCTGATTGGGATCTTGCCATTGTTTAAGTAGGCGGTCTACACCTTGGGAAAAATCATCACTCGCGTAAGCGTAAAGGTCAGTCGCCATGAGAACCAACTTGCCATCCGCCGATTCAAAGACGATTCTGGTTTCGCTTTCGTCTGGTTGTGGGGCTGACATTATGTCAAATCCGCGTGGTTTGCTCTTTGCCTCTTTCGGCATTTTTACCACAAGTCGTCCCTTCAATAGCCCAATCTCTTTCGTTTTTTGCGCGGTTTTGATATTTTCTGATGATCCATTAGGGCAAGCCATCGCAAGTAGACTCACTAACGAAAAGAGCACACATATTGCTTCTTGGCGACAAATACTGGTAGTAAGCTTTAGTTTGAACATTTCTAAGTCTTCCGCTCTGATGTCTCATCAGCTTCGTAAACCGATAATTATAATGAAGTTCTATAGCCGTCGCCAGTTTGGCGCCGATTCGTATCACTAGTGTCCGTAAGAGTGTCGAGTTGCAGTTTTTATCGTATCTTGGGCAAGTGCAGTTTCTCTATTTGCTGCGTGGCTTTTTACGTGGTTCATTCGGGCTTTTGGAGCCGGATTGTCGGCTTATAGAGGGATGGAATTTTAGTGGCTTGCTGTGAGTCAGGCAAAGTTTTCAGTGGTCTTCGATTGAACACAGCTACATTGAGGCGATGACGACAGTTATTATTCACAGATACCCGGCATCCTTGGCTTCAGGCTTAGGAAGAGCGATACGCTTGGATTTAGCGGGTGAAGATCTGCTCGCCAGAATTAAGTTTTCGGAGGTGCGAGAATGGGACTAGATTATGTTGAACTTCTTATGTCGATAGAAACAGAGTTTGGACTAGAGATTAGTCATTCCCAGTATTTCTAGGAATTGAGGCTGCAGAGTGTTCAGTCACTTGATATTCGATAGGTTAGCAATTGAGATTCTAGAGTCTTTCGCTTTAGTAGAGCACTTGCTGTTCGTCACTTGGCAGTCCTGCCATAGGAAGATCTTTCTTGAGAGCTTTTGACTTCCTTCCTTTACTCACTGCCAGGATTGCGTCTTGATAAGTGATGAGTTTGCCTTTGAGAAGCCGGATACAAGTTACAATAAGTGAGCTCAAAGTTTTGGGACTTGCGCAACTATGACAAATGTTGCCGGCTAGTTCTATTTGGGCTTTTGACAGCGCTCGATACTTACAGTTCAGTTACTGGCTGCAGGCCATGGGAGAAAACTATGTATTTTACTGATGATTCACTCTTGCCTGAAAATCAAGACCCTTTGATTATCACAGCGGCGCCTTATGGACCGGTGTGGTTGCCGTCAGATTACCCTGAAGACATTGCGCTAACCTAGGACCAGCAAGTGCAGAAAGCTGTCGATTGCTATAACGCGGGTGCAACCATTTTGCACATTCACGTTAGAGATCCCAAGACCGGCAAGATTTCCAAGAACTTCAAAGAGTAAGGTGAACTGATCGGGCGCTTGCGTGAAGCTGTTCCAAAAATGATTTTGCAAGTTGGCGGCTCAATTAGTTTTTCGCCTCCGGACGATCACAGTAAAGCGCAGTGGCAAGGCTACGATACTCGCCACATGTTGGCAGAGCTAGACCCTAAGCCAGATCAGGTTACTGTTGCTATAGGTTCGTGCCAGTGGGATATCACATCATTGACCACTATGGAAGACTGGGCTAATACCCATGTGGCTACAGAGGAAATGTTGTGGGCATTCTCAAATATGGTTGTTGATGCCACCCCTGATTTTTATATTGAGCATCTGAAGCGTCTCCGGCAGCATGGCATACAGCCTTATTTCGCATTGGCGCATATCCATAGTCTTGAAATTGTTGAACGATTGATCCGGAGAGGGCTCTATATGGGCCCTGTTAATGGATTTTTTAGTATGGGCGGTGGTGGCTCATGTGGTGCAAATCCCTTCGATTGGATGGAGCTTGTGCGTCGCACTCCTCATGGTTCAGTGTTCACCTATCAATCAGTGCATCGACTTTCTCACCCGCTTGCTGCCATGATGATTGCTCTTGGTCAGCATACACGTGCCGGTATAGAAGAGAACCTCTGGGATTCGACAAAAGGCAAAAGACTTACTTCTGTGCAGATGATTGAAAAACATGTGCGAATCGCTAACGAGCTTGGTCGAAAAGTTGCCACCGGTGATGATGCTCGTCGTATTCTCAAAATAGGTACTTGGTATAACTCGGCGGAGGAAACTTTGCAGAATTTGGGACTGCCGCCAAATCGTCAAACGGGGCAAACTGGCTTTATCGGCTACCCTGCAACCGATGGCAAATTGCGAACAATGCAGATGGCAGGCTCTGATGGACATCCCTTGGTCGGCGAGTTGTAATAGCGTATCCGCTCACTTCTCGGTAACTTTATTTCTGCGTGGCTTGCCATTGTGCCAGTGATGCTGCATAAGTTACGACTGAATTTTCGCCAACTATCACATCTTTTGCCACCATAGCTCCTGTGAATTGACAATTTTTGCCCAATCTGATTCTTGCTTTTGGCGCATAGATGATACCGGAAAAGGCGGTGTAATCGCCAAGATTAATCTCTCCGTTGCCGTCGTACCAAAATTCTAACAAGCCTGCTCGACTGGCTTGAAGCCAATTTGGCTCAGAATTGATACTTGCGCCGATATCTGTTCTTAGAACAGTTGGTGCAGTTGATTTCGGTGAGATAAAAATGCGTATCTTTCGAGTCTTTAAAATAATCAGGCTCTTTAGATCTAGGCTATCTGCTATGTAGTCGCCTTCTTGAGGAACTAGCTCCTCTAAAGTTGAGTCTAGCCTCCGAGCTTTGGCTGGTGCCTCAAGGGCTGGCTTTAGCGGCAAGGGCATTACCGCTGGTGGTGCGGAGTATCCGAGACCGCCCATGTATCCGCCACCAGCAGTGCCTACTGGACCATTAAACAAGGCGCCAGTACTGCCGCCCACGCCGGTACCGCCCGCGCCGGTGCCGCCGCTCCACGGTATGTTTGGTGTTGGCGTGGACTGTGGCACAATTAGATTGCCTCCATCGAATAAGAATTGGAAGGAACCCGCCTTATGTATGGGCTGACTTGCCTTTAAAGATTTGAATGCTCCGGCAAAGGAGTATTCAAACATACCCCCCTGTTGAGTGTTGCGCTTCACCAACGCGCCATTTTCAAGTACCAGGTTCTCGCAAAGAATCGCATAGTTAAGCGAGTATTTGTCTTCGCCTTGTTTTACATCTTGCGGAAATGAGACCGGGGTGGCGGGAATTATGTTATCTATTGAACTGGCTTGCCTGACCGGTGGTTTTTTGAGCACCAAGCTCGACTGGTTTTCCTTGTACTTCGAGTTGGCATGCTGTCTGTACATCTCGACTTGATTCTGGTACATAAGCAGCTCTTGTTGTTCTGCAGTTTGTTTTTGCTCTTGTTCTGAACCCGCCAATTTCATAAGTTCAGCAATTTCGTATTGGTAGTTGGTATATTGCGGAAGCTTCTTGGCGGTAACTTCTTGTTTCGCTTCTTTGCAGAGTTCTCTCGTTCTGTTTTTATTGCCGCACAAGTACTCTATCTTCGCAAGAAAGAGTAGTTCTTCCACCGAAGAGTTATAGCATTTCTCAGAATTCGCTTGCTGTAGCCAGTTTAGTGCGCTACTACGATCATTTGTATTTTGGCATGCTTCAATTAGAGCCTTGTAGCAAAAGTACTTCTGAGTGGCTGGGGATGGCGAAGAAATACAACCGCCTGAAAGAAAGGGTGAATTGTGAGCGAGGGTCCGTAGAAACCACGGTGCATCTTGTTTAATCTGTTGCCAGTTTTTAGCCTGGTAGGCCTCATTGAGCATCTGATGCTGCAATGCAATAGTCATTGGTTGATATGGCGAGATTTGACGCCAATAACTTAGGTACTCTTGTTTTTGTTTGCTTGTTGCGGACGGTGCCAATGACCAATGCTTCTCACTTTCTTTGCTTCTTTCTTTATAGTATTCATCTAGGGCAGCTAGTTTAGCCTTATTATCTTGTTTTGAGTAAATCTCAAAGAGAAGAGACTTCGAAGGACTGTAGCCTAAGCCAAATGTATTCACCGCTCCATAAAGTTCTTCTATGCGTTGCGCCTCTTTTGCCAGCAATTCTGCTTTCAATAGATTTCCGCAATTAACCTCAAGTGTGGCTTGCGAGGCTAATATACGTGCCACGTGTATATCGTCTGAGCCATAATAAACCTTTGTACGAGCGAGTAACTTATTGAGGGCTGTTTTGGAAAACTCGGCAGTGCTGCCTTTCTTGGCTAATGCAATAAGGGTCTCATCTAACCTGCTGCAAGTGGCGTAAGTATTGTAAGTGCCGAGTTCTATTTTTCTTGGATCAATCTCAAGATACGATTCAAGATAATTGCTTGCCTTGATTAGGTTTCCTTTTTCAGCATAAAATGAAATCAAAAGTGATAGTACTTCTTTTGTCTCAGCACTTTTTTCTCCATATAGCTCCTTGGCTTTATCGAGCAGCGCTAAATAGATTGTTTCAACGGCGCTACCTCTGCCGGCTTTGCTTAGTTGGTGTAAAGCCCCCCATGACTGGCTGCTAAAGATTTTGTCGCAGTAGTTGGTTTTGTCTACCTTTCTTTGAATTTGTTTGATTGCTTCCAAGTAATTTTTGACCGCGTTATCAAATTGACCCCCCTGAATTTCTTCATTAGCCAAACCTATTTGCAGTTGCGCGGCGTCTGGGCTGTTTCTTCTTGTTGCGGCTTTAGATGCTCTGGCGAGCAGGTCAATTCTGAGTTTTGAATCGGAAGGCGTCGTTTCTAAGCGAGCAATTTTTAGACTCAGGTCTTTAGCGATTTCAGAATCTGGATCTGAAAGGGCAAGAGCTTTCTTGTAAAGTACAGTTCTCTCATCTGCTTCATCTGGCGCATCCAGCATTTCGGCTAGATCTTTATAGTGTCGGCTGAGCTGCTCCGCAGGAAAATCTTTAGCCTTTAGTGCAGAGGCAACGGACTCTCGAGCGTAGGTCTTTCTTAAGTCTGATAGCACGCTTGGTGATGAGACTGCTTGGGGAAAATAGCTGTTTTTCGCCAGGTTGCTATACGCCTGACTGGCCTCAGCAAAGTCGCCTGTTGCATAAGCGCACTTCGCAAGCGTGAGAAGAAGCTGGCGTGTGCTCCAGTCCTTTAGTGCAGAACTGGCAGCCTTTAGATAAGGCAAGGCTTTGTCTTGTTCGCCTGCTTCAAAGAGAAGTATGCCTAGGCTAGCTTTTAGATGTGCCTGCGGGCGCAGCAAGTTAATGCTGCTTGCCGAATTTTGGAAGACCCCAAGCCAGCAGCTCTTATCATTCATTTTCTCTATTGTTTGACTGCTGATTTCAATTGCTTTATCTCGGTGTCCCTTTCTGTTGGCAATATTGATGATTTCGATGATTCGATTGAGATACTTTTGATTGAATGAATCAAGAAGACTTGATGGTGTCGTCAGTCTAATGGCGTCGATATAAACTATGCTTTTTTTGAACTGCTTCATCAAATTTGATATATCGTCGTTTAGAGCGGCGATTTTGCAGCGATCTAGAGCTATCAGTGGTTTGACTAGTTGTGTTTTGATGACTCTTTCATCGTCCTGATTCTGGGTTGCGGCTGTCAATGACTCTTGTTCTTGCAGCTGTTGTTCTGCATGCGCAAGAAATTTTTCTGCTTTGTCAGTTTCACCTGTTGCGATATAGATATCTGCCAGTCCTCTCATCGGGGTGACTTCAGACCAGTGAGAAACAGGCTTTAGCATTTCATCCAGTTTGCTGAAATTGTTTGTGATGGCGGCTATTTCGAGTTCAATAGGAAGCTTGATGTATGGAGAGTTTTTGAGTGCTGATGCAGAACCTTTCAGCTTTTCAAACAAAGCTATCGATTCGGCTTTGTGGCCAGAGGCCGCTAATTCCTTGGCCAGATAGAAAAGGCATGAGTAATAATCTATTTGCTTTTGACCTAACCCGTAGTCAAAGCTCCTTTCAGTACTTTTCCTGACTAGGCTTTCAATAGCGCTTTTTAGCGAGATGTTGTTCTTGTCGTTTGCAATTGACGCGTTGCTAGTGTTTTCTAGTTTTTCGTAGAGCTTATTAAGCTCTCTCGCGAAAACATCAGTATTGGTGAAGGTGGTTTCCGGAAAATAGAATTCTTTTCGCCAGCCTCCATTTTGAATAGTCTTCAGTTCCGTCAATGTTGTTGTTGCTTGTTTCCTAGTCTTGTCTGCTAGAGTTTCTTCCAGCAGTTTTTCTGCTTTGCGCTTTGAGTCTGCATCTCCTTTGCGCAAGTATGACTCTATCAAGGCATAATTAATCAGTCTTGGAGTCGGGCACAAAAGCGGCAACTCCTCCAGTTTTGGAAGCATCTCCGGTTTCAAACTTGCTAAATAGCTGTCTCTTGATTGTTCTAGATATTCAACTGATTTGTCAATTTGATCTAGCTTTAGCGCCAGCTCCGACAGTCGCAGCAGTATATAGTTGTATCGGCTTAACGCATTTATCTCTTGCGCTTTATATTTCTGCGGACCGCTTGGTAAAGCCGGTCCTGTAAATTCCTTCAAAGATTTCTCGTATTCTTGCGAGGCCCGTTTATAGTTTCCACAGGTTGCGTAGAATTCGGCATTCCAATTGAGAGGACCTTGCCATACAAAGCTCTGAGGATTTCTTCCAGCAATTTGGGCGCAGTCTTCCAATAACTTGAGGGCATCTTTGGGTGATGTCTTTGCTAGATTGCCGGCGAATGCTCGGACAAAGAGCAGTTCTTCATCATCCTTGTTTGTTTCGCTTTGCGATTGCTTGGAAAAACTGCCAACTATTCCTCGACATACAGCCCATCCTAAGGCTTCAGCTTCTTTGTCGAGCCCGCAGGCAACGGCTTTTTCATATACTTCTCTTAGCTTGGAGTTAAATAAGGTATCGTTTGTTTTCTGCTTCGTTTGTAACTCTATCAGTCTCTGCAGGTTTTTCTTTGCGACAGGTATCATACCCATAGTGAGCTGTGTGGAAGTGCAATAAGTTAGTGCCGCAGAAAGTGAGGCATCGGAATTCTCTTTGTCATCTTCGGCGAGGTTTATTAGCTCATTAGCGTCTGCCGCAGCCATGAGCGTATTGCTAAAGAACTCATCATCTTTTAAGTTGTTTGCTCTCAAAGCGTTTTCAAATACTGAGCTGGCACCATTATATTTTGAGGTGAAATTAGCTAGAATTGCTTCCCTGTCTGAATCTTGGTTTGGCGTCGGTAATTCATATGGTGAAGCGTCGACACTAATTTCTTCGCCTTGGTCTGAAATTAGATGTAGTTTGTTTTTTCCGGTCAGTAGCAGGCCTATTTGTTCTTGGTTCAATCCGCATAGAGTTGTGTTGTTTATCTTGATCAAGTAGGCTTGGCTGGGAAAGCCTGGAACACTTGGCATTAGAGTTATCTGTATTCCGGCGCCATCTCTGACCGTCGCTCTAAATTTAGGCTCCCCAGTTGTGTAATTTTGAGTTGCCCTAGAAGAGAGTTGATTTCTTTGTCTGTTGTTTACAACTGGGCTCGCTTGGGCGCTGTCTATAGAGCACCGCTGGGCAAGGCTCCAGGTTACTGAGCCGATGGACAAGGTTAATGAAACGGCGACTAGCTGGGAACTATTGATTGAAAGTGGTCTTTTCATTGTTGTTTTCTTGTTTGTTAGTTTGGCTCTGTGCTTATTGAATTTCTCGGGCTCTGTTTATGGTAGCAGTATCCCCGGTCTAAGACTTTATTTTGATGATTCATTGCCTAAGGTCTCAGAAAGGCGATTCTAATGAAGTCATGCCTACTCTCATCTATACTTCAATCTGGCTAGCCAGTTTAGAGGTCATTATTTGTGAAGAAAATCGCCTTGGAGGAACACTTCTCTGGTCCAGGCTTTGGCAAGTACATGGCTGTGATGAAAGGTCTCTTTGAGGGTGAGGTGCTAGCTTCAATGGAAGCCCTTCTCTCTGATTTCGATGATAAGAGGCTCAAGGCTATGGACGAAGCCGGCATCGAGATCTCGGTGCTTTCCCAGACTGCGCCGGGCTTGCAGGCTGAGGTTGATGCGGCTGTGGCTATAGAGTCTGCTAGTCGCTGCAACGACTTTCTATTTAAGCAGATTGAAAGGCACCCCAGTCGATATCGAGGTTTTGCCTGTTTGCCTCTGCAAGACCCAGAAGCTGCCGCTCGTGAATTAGAGCGCTGTGTGCGCGATTATAAGTTCGTTGGAGCTCTTGTGAACGGTCATACGCAGGGCGTCTATCTCGATGATAAGCGCTACTGGCCATTTTGGCAGAAAGTGCAGGAGTTAGATGTGCCCTTCTATCTGCACCCGATGAATCCCTTTGATGAGCCTCATGTCTACTCTGGGCGCCCAGAGCTCAATGGTGCTGTTTACAGCTGGACCTGCGAGACTGCGGCTCATGCCTTGAGGCTTGTTTTTGGTGGAGTCTTTGATAACTTTCCTGGTCTGAAGGTGATTCTTGGGCATATGGGTGAAGGTCTACCCTTTATGCTCTGGCGTCTAGATAGCCGCATCAAAGCTACGCCTTTTGCCAAGGCTTTAAAGCGGATGCCATCAGAGATTATTCGTCAGCATTTTGTTGTCACTACATCTGGTGCCTGCGCCAATAATCCTTTGCTTTGCACGGTCGCAGAGCTTGGTGAAGACAATGTTATGTTCTCTGTGGATTATCCCTATGAAAGCAGTGCTATCGCCGCTGACTTTATTGAGAATGTGCCGCTAAGCCAGTCTACGCGCGAGAAACTTTGTTTCAGAAATGCCGAGCGACTGCTTAAAATTAGGGTATAGGGCTATAGCGCTCTGCTAAGCCCTGGCTTGGGAAATTTCGAAAGCGCCGATCTGATTTCATCGTATAGCTCGGGCAGCCATGTCGGAGGAGCTTCAATAGTCGGGGCTTCTTCACTTCTAAAATCTACCGGGGCAATTACTAGATTCGCCGTTTTCTCTTTTGTGTCGTGCACTAGTACAAAAAGGTCTTCCGCCACTATGTCGCCCATGGCCAGGCAGCCTATTGAGCCTGTATTGCCATGAATTAAAATGTCGCTACCGGGGCTCTCTCGCCCATCGGCTTTGGCCCTAGCCCAGTCGCTCTGGTTTGGATAGTTGAGGCGCAAGGCTAAATGATAGGGGGTATCGGGCTCGAGCGTCAGTTTATAAATGCCCTCTGGCACCTGACGGTCGCCCTCTTTAAGTTTAGGACCAAGATAGCCGCTGGCGCCCAGTATCGGATAAGTACAAACATGATAGAAAGAGTCTTCCTTTCCCTTGGCATAGACTTGCAAAGCTTTTATGTTTATCAGAGCAACAAAGGCAACCGTATCGGGCGGGTAAGTTTTGCCTATGGCACTAAACTGATTTTGCAGACGTTCTCTTGTGGCTTGTCCATATTGCTCAATTTGCATGGCCACAGTGGGTTTGAAGTAGGGCTTGAGCTTCTCGCCGCCAAAAACGCTAACCGCTTGCGAGACTATCTGTCTTGGGCTTTTTTGTCTTAGCTCGGCAAACAGATAACCCAGAGAAAGGGCTACAAAGCAGCAGGTAAGAGAGAAGGCAAACTTTATCGCACGGTTTGATTTCAATTGCTAGATTGCTCCATAAAACACCACAGGTTCTATGTTTCGACATTATATCGGCAAAGTTTTAAGGCCGCCCAATATGCTATTGTTTTGCTTTCGGGCTAATTTAGCAGCTCTTTGGTTCTGACTTTTATTATTGTTTTCTGGTCGGGTGTCTTTAATGCTTGCAAGCGATATTGAGCAAATTAGAAAATACGTTGAGTCTTTTGAGCTTTCGGAGCTTCATAGTGCGGAAGATTGGGACAGTTATTTTGACAAGACAATCAAACTTTTGGCTTCTGATGATTTAGAGTGTCGCGACTATGCTGTCAATCGCATGCAGAACGCTGTATGGGCTGAGAATAGTCAGAAATATAGAGAGCCTGGATTTAACCCTGCAGCGGCGGCCGATAGGCTTGCCCCCATTTTGGACGGCATTTTGTCGGTTGACGAACCGGTCTATTTGCTGATGTCGTTTTTGCGTTGGGGTAATTATGACGGCGAACATAAAGAGTTTCTGGAGAAGTGGCTTGCCTCTATACCAGTTGCAGAGGCTTTGTCGGCTGATGTAATTTTGGTATGCAAGATTATGACTGAAATGTTCGATGCTGATGATTGGAGCAAAAGTCGAGAGTTTCTAGAACCACTTTTTGATCATCAATCTGATTTGGTTCGAGCTGCAGCAGCTGCCGCTATAGGTGACATGTATAACAATGATGCCGCGCACTTGCCGCCGCTTGCTGACTTTTTGGTGCGGGCGCGAGATTTGGAGATTGAAAGACCTGGATTTGCCGGACCGTTTATTGGTCCACTTTTGATGAATGGTTTGACCGATGCCGACTTGCAGGGCTCGGGGATTGTTATCGGTGACTGGATGCTCGAGATTATTGCCAAGCGCAAGTCGATTGAGTCTGATGTTCCCTTCTATAATGGTATTGATTTCTATGCTCACGAGCATCTTAGTACAGATAGCCGGTCGATTGCCAAGTTAATTGAGTATGGTGCGGAAGAGACCGCCGCTATGGCTGCCACCGAGGAAGATTTTGTCGTTGATGGTCTGCAGCCTTTGCTTGAGCAGTTGGCTAATTCGAGAAATGACTTTATCGCTCGCATATGTGCCTGGCATCTTGCCTATCATTATCGTTTTCTGCACCCACATGGTCTGGCTCGTGGTTTTGTCGATAGTACCGAGTTGGCTGATGCACAGGTGTATTTTGTCTATGACCGAGAGGCGCATGGAGACAGACCCTATGCTGCGGCTGTCTATCCCAAAGAGCAGCACTTTACTGATCAACAGGCTTGGCATTTGATTGACATGTTGGTGCCGCCGGCGGTGCGTCCCCCTATGGAGAATAATGACTTTCCTTATAAGACGCCTCAATTTTATGAGGGGCGGGCAGTTTATGTTTATGGTGCTTACTTTATCAAACTCTATGGCGATAGCACCAACAAACTTTGGACCAAGCTTTGGGTGAAGTGGCCGCTTAGTGCGCAGGCTCTAAAAGAGGAAGCAGCGCATCAGTAGGTCTGTGCGCTGCCTCAAGTTTTGATTTTTGCTGCCTCTAGTCGGAAATGGCTTTCTTTATATGGGCATCGGTTTGGGCTTTCTGATGCTCTCTTTTGTCTAGTTCTCCGATTGGTTTTACTTCAACTATCACTTTAGAGATTTTGCCTTCAAACTTGAAGGGGACTTGATATTCGCTTGAAACTGGCGTGGCCAAGTCCATACCAATGTCAGCACCTTCGTCGGCAGAGAATATTCCCAACTGGGTTTGGTCTATGCGTCCGGAGGCGACTTTTTTGTCATTGACATAAATGGTGCCGGTGCCGCCTTTACCTGCGCCGCCGCCGTCATAGGCAAAATCAAACTTGATAGTGGCTTTGCCTTTGGGTAGGGCATCGCTGGCTGCTATTTTGTAGCTTGCTTGGCCCAAGAAGTTGTAATAGAAGGTTGGTTTGCCATCTTTTAGATAGAAGCTCCAGCCACCAAATTTCCCAGCTTGGGCGACTATGACGCCGTTGGTCTGATTGTTGTCCAGCTCGGTTTCAGCTGTGATTGTATAGGAACGGTTTTTGGTGCTCATGAAAGTGCTTTCGGTAAGACCGGTCATACCCTCATAAAGAGTCTGGCTGTTTCTGCCGGCCAGAAGTTCCGGGCGTCCTACCGTGGCAGCATTCATGCGCAAGAGTGTTCTGTCATCGATGGGCAGCACATGATATTTTTCCGCTTCTTTCATGAACAGTGCTTTCATTTCTTTCAACTTCTCTGGGTTTTTTGCTGCCAGGTCGTTGGTCAAGCTGAAATCGTTGCGAGTGTCATAAAGTTCCCAAACATCGTTCTCGAGCGTGTTTAGTGCTTCGTATGCCCAGGGAGCGCGGTGCACTGTTCCTGCCAGCCAGCCGTCGTGATAGATGGCCCGGTTGCCGAATATTTCAAAATACTGCGTCTTGTGTCTAGATTCAGACTTTGGATCATTAAAGGCATAGAGCATACTAACGCCTTCGATGGGGGTCTGAGCCGTGCCGTTCACCGACTTGGGTTCGGGCAAGCCGGCTGCTTCTAGAATAGTAGGGGCAATATCGATGACGTGGTGAAATTGCGAGCGCAACTCGCCTTTCGATTTGATGCCTTTTGGCCAGTGCACGGCCATGCCGTTCATTGTGCCACCATAGTTAGAGGCAACCTGCTTGGTCCAACTAAAGGGCGTATCGCCTGCTACAGCCCAACCGGCTGCATAGTGTCCGTATGAGTTGGGACCACCTAGTTCGTCATAGTGCTTGAGCACGTCTGAGACTTTTTCCGGCACTGCGTTAAAATAGCTCATCTCGTTGAAGAGACCGTTAAAGCCACCCTCTGCGCTGGCGCCGTTGTCTCCGGCAATATAAAAGACCAAGGTGTTGTCCATCTGTCCTAGATCTTCTATCGCTTTGAACAGTTTGCCGACATTATGATCTGTGAATTCACCGTAGGCGGCAAATACTTCCATCTGTCTGGCAAAGAGTTTTTTCTCGTCGGCGGTTAGTTTGTCCCAGTCTTTGATGCCCGGTGGTTTGGGTGCCAAAGTGGCGTTGGCTGGCGCCACACCGAGAGCTTTTTGCTTAGCCAGGGTTTCTTCTCTGACTTTGTCCCAGCCTTGATCAAACTTACCCTTGTATTTTGCTATCCACTCTTTTGGCACGTGGTGCGGCGCATGGGTTGCACCTGGGGCAAAGTACATAAAGAAAGGTTTGTCGGGGGTCAATGATTTTTCAGCTTTTACCCAACTGATAGCCTTTTCGGTCATATCGTTGACCAGGTGATAGTCTTTATCTCTGGTCTTCTCTACCGGTGTCATATCTTCATATAGAGTAGGCGCCCATTGATTGGCCTCGCCGCCGATAAAGCCATAAAACTTGTCAAAGCCAGAGCGTGTCGGCCAGCGGTCGGTTGGTCCTGATGTGCTTACTTCCCAGGCGGCTGTTTCGTGGGCTTTGCCATAGGCTGATGTAGAGTAGCCATTGAGCCGTAAGATCTCAGCCAGCGGTGCCACCGAATTTGGTCTCTTGCCTGTTTGCCCAGGGAAGCCTGTGGCCATCTCAGTGATAGAACCCATGTTGCAGGTATGATGATTCCTGCCGCTAAGTAATGCCGCTCTTGTTGGTGAGCAAAGGGCAGTGGTGTGAAAACCGTTGAATTTCAGACCATTGTTGGCCATCTTTTCTAAGTTGGGCATATGAATCGGTCCGCCGAAGGCACTAGACTGACCATAGCCCATATCGTCGATGAGCACTATCAAGACGTTGGGTGCATTGGCCGGTGCCTTTACTGAAAACAGTTCCGGCAACTTCGCCTTTCTGGCATCCAACTCATGCGATTCCGGTGCTACCGGCTCTTTGATGGGCAGGCTGGTTCGGTCAACTGTAAAGCCGCCGGCACTGTCTGCCGAAGTTTCGGCAGCCCAAGCCGATAACGTTATCGAGCCTGCCAAAAGGGCGCAAGAAATAATGCGCAGACCTTTTGAGGCGGCGCTATTCAGTTTTGTATTTTTCATTTTTATCTCTTTCGTGAAGTTTAAGTCGGTGGAGGATTTGCCTCTGTCTTAGCGGCCTCTGCGTCCGCCACCAAAGCGTCCGCCGCCTTCACCGCCGCCAAAGCGTCCGCCGCCTTCACCGCCGCCAAAGCGTCCACCGCCTTCACCGCCGCCGAAGCGTCCACCGCCTCCACCGCCGCCGAAGCGTCCGCCGCCTTCACCGCCGCCAAAACGTCCGCCGGAACGAGCACCTTCACCGCCTTGGGCACCGGCAGCTCCGTCGCCGCCGCCAAAGCGTCCACCGGCTCTGTTGCCTGCGCCTTCAGCACCTTGACCTTGGGCAGCGCGACCGCCTTCACCTTGTTGTCTCACAAAGGGGTTGTCGCCGCCGCTGCTCTGTTGCCATGACTGGGCTCGCTCACCTTTGTTTTGCATTTGCGATTGATAATACTGCTGCTGTTGCTGAAAACGCTGACTTTGAGCGCCATAATCGGGCTGCTGCGGGGCGTAAGCTGCTTGTCTGGCTTGCTGATTGCTCGACATTGACTGCTGGCGTTCTTGCTGATTTTGATTTTGATAAGAAGCAACCTGGCTGGCTTTTTGCTCTTGATTGTAGTTGTGCATATTGTTTGCGGCGGCAACGTTGTTCCAATTTACGTCGCCGTTGTCGTTTACAAACACGTTGTTGCCGTTGTTGTTGTAATAGGGACGACCGTTGGCACCGTAATAGAGAGGTGTGCCATAAGGAACATTGTTGTAATACATGCCAGACATGGCGGCGCCGGCCATTGCCCCCATACCTGCCGCTGCTGCGGTGGCAAGACCCGTTCCGGCACCACCGCCAGAATTGTAGTTGTTGGTGGTGTTGTTTGTGGTCTGCGGGGCAGCATAGGGCATGTTCTGCGGCGGGGTGGCTGTTTGGAACTGCCCGGCGCGAGACTTAAGCTGTTGTACATAGTTGGTCAGGTCTTCGGTCTGACCGTTCTTGTCGACGTACCAGTAACCACCATCGGCGCCCATATAGATTTCGGCGACATTACTGTTGACGCCTGCACCTGGCAGCGGCACCAGCATGCCCCTCGGTGTGAGCACCATCTGTTGACCGTTGGCGCCTGGCTGCACTTGCAGATGAACTACCGATACATTTGGCTGACCTTGTGCCTGCGCTGGAGCGACCGTAAACATAGCAGCGCTCGAGACGAGAATTGAAAGAGCACCTTGAATAAAAAGCGATTTGTAGTTCATCAGAGGTAAATCCCAAGTGGAAAAGTACTCTGCAATTGTATCTAATTGATATCTCTATTGATCGCTCGATGGGACGATTTGGGCTCGGTATTAGTGATGGTTGTTGATTTTCTAGATGTTTTGAAGCGCTGGTGGGGCTTTACAACCCCGCCTTTCTCTTTAGCATTGCTTAATGTGGCTTGGCATTGGCTCTATTGGGACTTTATAGGGGACTTTATTGGGGCTTTACTGGGCTGCTTCGCTTGCTCTTTTCTGGCTCTGTCTATTGTCTCTATTGAGATGAATCTACCCGTGCTTGTTGAAAGGCACCAAGTATGGTGCGGCATCGCGGCGAAATATTTATCACTCAATCAAGAGCTGTGGCTGACAGTTTTGCTTGCGTTCAAGCATTGTCTGAGGCTTTCCTTCATTTCACCAATGCCTTCTGCACTGAGCCAAGCTGAGGCTGTACCTTTGTCTGTTTCTAGTAAAGCAAGCAAGAGATGCTCGTTTGTTATACAAGTTCTAGCGCTTTGAGTGGCTAACTTGCTGGCAAATTCAATTATGGCAGTTATTGATTGATGCAAGGGAAGCTCTTCTATGAATGCCATATCTGAATGAATTAGTCTTCTCTCTATGTCATCAAAACTTAGATTTTGTGCGCTGTTCTGTATGGCGGCATATATTTTTTCTCTGGTTAGTCCGGCGGCGGCAAGCAGATCTTTTGTCTGACTTTCGTCGAGTGTGCCCATACTAAATAAAAGTTGCTCTGAGTTGGCTTCTTTATGGTTCTGCAGAGAGGCGATTGCCTGAGCAAGAACCAGCGATTCAAGCGCAGATTTTGTGAAATTTTCGAACATTTACTTGCACCTCTTCAGACTTTTGTTCTTTTGCTCTATTGGTCTATTGCTCTATTGGTCTATTTTATAGTTTCGCCTCAAAATCTCTACTAAACCATACTTCGTCTTGCCTTTATAAGAAACCAGTTACACCATTCATAGTCAGGGCGCTCGGGCAGCTTGGTTCTTTCGTGGGCGAGATCAAGTTTCTTGTGTAACTCTTGCCGCCAGGCATCAACTTCGGCAAAATCTATTTCGCCGCGCCTAATACCCATTAGCTTTGCCTTATGCTCAGAGACCCGTAAATCTAGATCGCTGCTTTCTAAGATTTGAATGCAACAAAGCAAGAGCCTAATCAGATGTAAGACATGCTTCCATTTTGGCTCACCTTTGTTTTGCAGGTCTTTTTCAAGCTTTCTAAACTGCGAAAGCACGTATCCGTTGTAAGTTTGATAAACCAGCTTGGAAAGAAATCTGTGTCTGTTTTGCAGCAGTTCGTCGGCTAACTCTGTCTTTATTTCTGCCGTGGAGGCATAAAGACATTCGAGCACATTAGGATTGGCTTTTAGCGCCAAGACGAGAAACTTTTGCAACTCATAGTAGGTCTCTTGATTCTCGTAATTTTCGATTTGTTCCGGTAGTCCCCAAATTGACCAGTGCATATCGGCTGGTGCCAAGTAAATGCCCCTCATGTCGTAATCTGAGTCTTCCACTTCCAGCCCATAGGCACGTGAGCCAAACTGACATTTATAGATGATGTATTGAAAAAGATCGTTGTCGTTTATTTGAGGGCGGTCAAAATTGATGCTTTGAACATGTTTTCTGACTGATAGTTCTTGCCTGCTTAAACTTGCGGTAAAGCCATCAGGGAAAAGCACCCTATATAATGGCGGCGAAGTAGAAGTATCAGCGGCAACAATTTTGCCTACCGAACCGGTTCTTTTGCGCGGAAGTCCTTGAGCGTCTCTGACTTCACCAGTGGTGACAATTTGTGTCCCCGCCGGTAGTGCTAGCCCGGGTAGTCTATTGTTCTTTATTTCATCTTTAGTCATGATCTATGCTGGTCTGCTTAAAGCCAACCGAGATTTTTTAGATCTTCTATAGGTTCTTCAAATGAGCAGGAACCAACAGAATGCATAAACTCAGCTCTTGCCTGTTTGATTTGAGCTTCGCTTAGAGATAGGTTGCGCCAGTGTGCTCTGTCGTCAAAGTGGAAAGTAGAGGCATCCGTTTCGGCAATGATCGGTTCGATATTTCCCTCACCATGCCAGGCAAAAGAGGCGGCCATAAGGACATTAATAAAGCCGTGCATGGTTGCTGTTTGGGCATCGGCTTCATAGCTAAGCGGCTGCTGCGAGCGAATAGGATGGTGCAGACCGGCTGTTGCTTTGAAGGGTAACCTCAGTTTGGCACAGGCTCTGATAAATTCGGCAACGACACGTACTTCCGGTATCGCTTCCGGTTTCAACCCACCGGTTCTAATCTTGGCGAAATTACCCGCCGCCTTAACTGCCTCTAGCTTGTCGAGGGCGCTCACTTCACAATAGACTGGGCGATTAGAGCTCAAAATGGCGGTGCTTTCCAGTGTTGCCGCTCTTGTTTTATCGTCTGTTGCAATCACTGAAAGGCAGCCGTCAAACTTTTGTGGAGTGCGCTCCAGTTCTGCCGCTCCCAGTACAAACCAGCGCAGCATCCAGGCGTATTGGCTTTGCCTATAGTGATCGAAATTGCTTAAGGCTTTGTCGAGTTCTAGCTTTGCCGGAGGAAAAATGCCAGCGTAATCTATGAAGCCTGTAAGCAGAGCTTTTAAGGCTGAAGAGATTGCCGTTTCGTTCATTCCAAGCCTCGTTTCTATCAATTGCCTTGATAGTGCTTTTAATTCTCGCCGCTTTGCCACGAAGCCTAATTTTAGCCGATCACGGTTTGCGGCGGTAATAGTTAATACGGGTTGAAGAAAAAGGTGTTATCAAGGGGTTTGCTGGTATTATGAAGGCATCTCCTCTGGAGCTGCACCGATGTTTGCTTTTGATATTTTCTCGATCTTCATGTTCATTGGCTGTGTCATTGCCTTTTATCTAGATCTTAAGAAAAGGCAGGCGGTTCAGCGCAAGCATACTGTTGTTTGTCTGATGCTTATCTTTGGACTGCTGTGGTTGGCCTTTCAGATTAGGCATTCTTTTTCTGGTCTAGATCTTTTTCGCGCTATTTATGTCTTTGCGATGGGATTGCTTGTCGTCACGTTTTCTGACTTGCGCAACCAGCTAAGAAAGCTGGCGCTCATGTTGGGCACTGTTAGAGCTAGGCGGAAGTAATGCTTGCCGAAAGGATAGAAGCCGGCTGTGCTGAAAAGATGGGCAGCGTGTGCTTCTCTAAAATAGAGAGCATACGCTGCTCCAAGCGAGTCTAGTTACTTTTCAATTGGTCCATGCAACTTAGGGGCTGCGTCTTTCAGGGCGTCTTCGTCGGTCCAGCTTGAGCTCTGGCTGGTGGCTTGAACTGCAGTCGACTTGTTGTCTTGGGCTGTTTCAATTTTTGCCGGTTCTGCTCCTAGAATATGACCTATGTTGGCTCCACTAGAGTCCAGCATCTGACCATTTTGATCGACTGAAACAGTCATCATGCGTCCCGACATCGAAAGCGACCCTTTGGCTAGCGTGGTAGTGTCTTTATTGACTCTGCCAACCAGTTTGCCTGTATCGTCAATGATATTACCTGCACCATCTATGGTGACAGCTAGGGTAGTGCCAAGCAAGCTGGTTACTCCCACAGCAGCGGCTCCTGTTGCTGCAGCAGCGCCGCCGATTACAGCTGTGCCGACTTTTCCAGTGCCTTTCACTGTCTCAGCGGTAATGCTTGATGCTGCGCCCACGGTGGCACCGGCCGCGCCGGCTCCTGCCCCAACCACATGACCGACAGCCTTACCGGTGGCGGCAGCTGCGGCTTCGGCCCCGTGCACGGTGCCTTTGACGACGGCACCGGTGCCCTTAACCACGGCTTCGCCGCCTTTTACCACTACGGCACCTGTGTCTTTAACGAGAATTTCGCCGCCTTTAGCCGCCCCTTTCACTACCACTTCAGTGCCTTTGACGGCGTCCTTTACAAGAATCTCAGCTCCTTTGGCCGTGCCTTTCACCACCTTTTCGGTGGCGCCGACCACGCTTTTGACAGCGTTTGAGACCGGATTGTCCGCTTGAGCCGGCGGCGTGCTACTTAGGCAGAGCGGCAGCGAAAGTGCCGTCATGGCTGAAATAGTGAAAAGTTGATTCTTTAGTTTCATGTTGCCTCTATCTTTGCCTTAGCCTTTGAATATGCTCTTGCGGCGTACTTCGGGTTATTTTACCAAAACGCCGAGAACTTACTTGGCAAGCGGGGGCATAATCACGTCTTCTAAAACGTGCAGTTCGCCATTGGAGCACGGAATATTGCTCACCTTTAAAACTGCCTTATCTATATAAATGGTCCCACCGTCTCGGCGCACAGTGAGTTTATGACCTTCTAGAGTCTGAATTTGTTGACCGTCTTTTAGGTCGTCGGCTGTCAGTTTGCCTTTCACCACGTGGTAGCTGAGAACCTGCTTTAGCTTAGATTTATTTGCCCAGAGGGTGTCCTTTGTCTCTTGCGGCAATCTTTCGAAGGCTTTGTCGTTGGGCGCAAAGAGGGTGAAAGGTCCCGTGCCTCTAAGAGTGTTGTCCATGTCGTAAGCCTGGCTGAGACCGTCTAAAAGCGTGCCAAATCGCCCAACCTCGTTTTCCTTCAGAGTATTGACCAGGTCGAGCGCCCGTCTTTCAAAACCTTCTTTGGGTTGATACTCTGTGGTCTTGCCGGCCAGTCTTTGTCTGCCTTTGCTGTCGTCTTTTTCAGCCTGAGACGGCAGTTGGCTGGCCAAAATTGTCAGAGCAACTACGGCTAGAGTAATTGTTGTTTTGCTTGTCTTGCATTTATTCATTAATCTCACTCTCCATATTTCTTTCGGCAATTTCTTTCAATACTTCTTTTCTTTCTTGAACAAATTTTTTGTCACTTGGTGCTAATGCCAAAGAGCTTAGCTCATCGGCATTGACCCATAGCAAGGCTTGGTGCTCGTGCAACTTGGGCGTGCCCTCGACTTTTGTTAAGACAAAATCGACAATAAATGGTGATTGGGGATCTGCCACCGAATGCAGTGAGTCACCGCAGGCAGTGACTTTTAGTGACAGCTCCTCCAAAAGTTCTCTTTTGGCTGCGGCAAAGTGATCCTCGCCAGTTTCTAGTTTGCCCCCGGGAAATTCCCAAAGTCCACCATGTCTCTTTCCGTCAGGTCTTTTGCAAAGCAAGTACTGCCCGCGGCGGCAAATCACGGCAGCGAGAACACGTATTACTGCTTGTGATTCGCTATTTATTTCGCGTGTCTCCTCATTGCCGTTTCTCGGTACTTTTGAGCGGCGCCTCGAACATCACCGCTTCTTAGTATTTTATCGATTGGTCGACAATCAGCCTCGGGGGCGACCGCTGCATGGGTGGCGCCAAAATATGTACGGTCGGTCATTATAGCTTTGCGATAATAGTTGGCCGCTGTTTTGTAGTCTTGTTTCTTTAGAGCCATGTCTCCGCATTTCATAAGCCCTATGTAAGAGCCGGAAGATGCCGCAGCATAGTAGAGTTTTTCGGCTTCGGCTGTATTTCCTCTTTCTTCTTGCAGTTTGGCAAGAGTAATTTCTGAGTCAACTTCTCCATCATCTGAGGCTCGTTTGTACCAGATCATGGCTTTGTCCATATCACCTACTTCATAGTGATAGAAATTGGCAAGGTCGACTTTCGATTGAGTTTCACCGCTTAGTACTCGCTCCAAAAGGACAGCTTCTCTATCTTTTTTGCTAGAGCCGGAAATATCCATTTGATCGAGAGCCATTTTGGCCAGCTTGTTGCCTTGTTGCATCGAGCGCTCCAGCCAAAGCCGCGCCTCTTGCATATTTGGTTTGCCTAGACAATCGGTCAGATAGATTTTGCCGACACGGAATTGCGCCTCACTATGACCCTGTTGTGCCGCCTTGATAAACCAATCGAAAGCCTCTTTCGATTCACCTTTGGTATTCTTTTTAGATATAAGGTCTGCTAGCTCGAATTGAGCATTGGCGTCGCCGGCTTTGGCCTTTTCGATGAGAATTTTAGGGATTTCAATTTTGACTTTACTGGCGAAAGCTAGTGAAGATCTGGCAAAGGGTGGGCTATAACTCAAGAGGAAGGAACATTGGGATGTCTTGGGTTCATAGTACATAATGACAAAGTCGAAGGGCATTTGGCTTGAGCGCAGTTTGTCGCCGTGATAGATTTGCACATCTTTTGCCGGTTCGGCAAATTTGATCTCAAGCGAAGGAATCATCAATGTCAGGGCTCTTTCTTCTTCTTCCAGCTTGTCGACCTTGCTAAGCTTGAGGTTCTGCACACATCTTTCTAAATCGGCTTGAGCTATCTTGCAGACAAATGAGCCAAATTGTCCGACCTCATAATAGGCGTCGTTATCGGCTTGGTAAGGCACCTTTAGGCAGCTTTCGAACTTTTTAGCGTTGTCTTTGAATGTTTCTGTCTCAAGCAGATCGAGAGGAGCATTGGTATTGCTGGTAGTGGCGTTGAAAAGATTGACCACGACCACGATCAAGAGCAATACTATAAGAGTGATTGGTATGGCTACTTTCATGAACCGACCGTTAACTAGTCAGCTTTGAAGCGCAAGAGTCTTAGTCCGTTTGCCAGCACAAGCAGCGTACTGCCTTCGTGTAGAACCACTGCTTCGCTAATCTGCACCAGTCCCAAGATAGAGGCTATAGCCAGTACGGCGCTGACACCAAGGGCGATTACCATATTTTGCTTTATAGTATTGGTGGCGGTGCGGGCTAGCTTAACGGCAAAAGGCAGTTTATTTAGTCCTTCGCTCATTAGTACGAGGTCTGCAGTCTCAAGTGCTACGTCTGAACCGGTACCGCCCATGGCGATGCCTACAGAGGCTGCAGCCAAGGCTGGAGCATCGTTTACACCGTCTCCGATCATGGCTACGTTCTCTTGTTTTGCCATTGTCTTTACCGCTGAAACTTTTTGGTCAGGCAAAAGTGGTGCTTTGACCTCATCCATGTTCAGCTCTTTACCGATTGCTTTGGCGACAGTGCTGTTGTCGCCAGAGAGCATGATGTTTTTGGCAATACCTAGTTTCTTTAGCTCGCTCAAGACCTGCTTTGTTTCTGTGCGCACTGTATCGGCAACGCCAAGTACCCCGACGAAAGTTTCATTTTCTTTGACGACCATTATGGTCTGTCCTTTCTCTTCTAGCTCTTTCACAAGCTTGCTTACTTCTTCGGGAATGTTGCTGCCTTCAAAGAGAAGTAGGTTGCCCACCAAAATGGGAACGCCTTTTACCAAAGATTTTAGCCCTTTGCCGTGTATAGCCTCGCTGCTTTCGGCATTGTCTATAGAGAGTCCTTTCTCTTTGGCTGCTTCAACTATGGCCAGAGCTAGAGGGTGGGAAGAATGCGATTCGGCAGAAGCCGCTTTCTGGAGAATCTGGTCGGCGGACATTCCGTTCAAAGGTGTGATTGAAACTATCTTTGGTTTGCCGACCGTCAGGGTGCCTGTCTTATCAAAGGCTATGGCTGAAACTTTTCCTAGGGCTTCCAGATAGGCGCCGCCCTTGATGAGCACTCCGCCTCGTGCCGCCCTCGTGACCGCAGCCAGTACCGCCGCCGGTGTGGCGATAGCGAGCGCGCAAGGTGAAGCCGCTACCAGCAAAGATATGCCGCGCAGAAGTGCTGTGCGGAAGTCAGTCTGCATCAGCATGAGGATAATTGTAAGAGCCGGTGCTGCCACTAATACCAGTGGCACAAACTTACGCTCCATCTTTTGCGCCAGTCTTTGAGTTGGGCTTTTCTGCGCCTCAGCTTCAGCTACCATGTCGATGATTCTAGCCAATACTGATTCGCCGCTGAGCTTGGTCACTTTTACTTCGATGGCGCCTTCGCTATTGATTGTGCCAGCATATATAGAATCACCGGGACCTTTAGCTACTGGAACTGATTCACCTGTAATAGTCGCTTCATCAAGCGATGTTTTGCCGCTCAGGATGGTACCGTCCAAAGGCACTCTGTCGCCCGGTCGTATGACTATGGTGTCGCTTCGCTTGACCGTTGTGACAAGCACTTCTTTAATTTCGTCTCCGACCTTGAGTCGGGCCTTTTCCGGTCTTAGTTTGCCTAATTCTTCAAGGGCTCGTCTTGCTTTGTCCATTGCTCTGTGTTCAAGACCATGGCCCAAACTAAAGAGAAAGAGCAGGAAGGCACCTTCGAACCAGGCGCCGGTGAAGCCGGCTCCTACAGCGGCCAGCACCATAAGAGTCTCAATATCGCACATACCTTGCTTGATTGAGTTAATTGCACCTCTAACCGGAAAGAAACCAGCCGCTACAAGTGCCATGATGCAAAATGTAGTAGGCACTGGTGCCGCAGCACCTTCCTTAATACCAAGGAAGAAACCTACGAAGAGCAGAACACCGGCTGCAACCACCAGTGGTATCTCAAGCATGGGGGCTAATCCGCCGCCGTGAGAGTGAAAGGAGCAAGCATGACCTTTCTCTGGTTCTTCAAGGTCGAAGTTCAGGGCTTTGACCTTTGATTCGATTTGGCGTTTGCTGATTAATGTACTGTCGTACTCGACCACCAGTCTTTCTGATGCATAGGCAACACTGGCTTGCAGAACACCTTTGGCTCGATTCAGTGCATATTCAATCATGTAGGCACATTGAGCTGAGTCCATGCCTCTTACAAACCAAGTTCCTTGTCTATAGCGCTTGCTTACGTCTGCGCCCATGGTATTGGCAAGATGAAGTATTTGCGAAAGCTGGACTATATCTGGGTCGTAGTGAATGCATAGTTCGATGCGGTCAGAGTCTTTTCTGAGGTGCACATCGGAGATTCCTAGTTTCTCTTCCAGCAATTTCTCTAGTTTTTCAAATCGACCAATTTCGTCTGTCTCACCCGGCAAGATGAAGTCTAAATTGAATTGACAGGCCTTTCCGCCGCTTTCCGCTTCTCTGTGACCAACCCTTTCATCTTTCGGTTTTTCATGGTGGTGGTGACCGCAGCCTCCATGTCCGTGGCTATGGTCGTGCCCGTGATCGTGATCATGTCCGCAAGAGCTGTTGTCGTGATCGTGCTCGTGGCTATGATCGTGTCCGCAGGAGCTATGGTCGTGATCGTGCTCGTGGCTATGATCATGTCCGCAGGAGCTGTGGTCGTGATCGTGCTCGTGACTGTGATCATGTCCGCAGGAGCTGTGGTCGTGATCGTGTTCGTGATCGTGACCTTTGTTATGTCCATGATCGTGACCGCAGGATCCGTGATCATGCTCATGTCCGCAGCCAGCACCTTGCGAGACTGCGTTTTGAACGGTCACCTTTAGAAACTTGTTTTCTTGTTTGGATTCGTGTTCATGTCCATGATCGTGCCCGCAGGATTCATGTTCATGTTCATGTCCATGTTCGTGCTCGTGTTCATGTCCGTGATCGTGCCCGCAGGATCCATGTTCATGTTCATGTTCATGTTTATGTTCGTGTTCGTGTTCGTGTCCATGATCGTGCCCGCAGGATCCATGTTCATGTTCATGTTCATGTTTATGTTCGTGTTCATGTCCATGATTGTGCCCGCAGGATCCATGTTCGTGTTCATGTCCATGATCGTGACCGCAGGATCCATGTTCGTGTTCATGTTCATGTTCATGCTCGTGTTTATGCCCATGTCCATGCTCGTGACCACAGGATCCGTGCTTATGTTCATGCCCATGCTCATGAGCCTCTGAATCTACTTTGGCTTTACCAAGTTGTATCGAGACCTTCAACTCTTTGCCTTTGGGCTCGACTTTTGCTTCATGCGAGTGCGAATCATGACCATGATCTTGGTTATGTTCATGTTCATGTTCGTGGTTATGTTCATGACCGTGAGCATGACCGCAGCAGCGGCCATGCTCATGCTTGTGCTCATGATTGGTTTCTTTTTTCTCGTCGCTGCCCATGTTTGCTCGCTCTCAATTAGATGAAATGGGGGCACGATTGTACCCCCTGCTTGCACTATTAGTGTGAATGTCCGTGACCACCACTGTTTCCACTGCCATAGTTTTGCGGTGGCATCTGATGATCGTCGTCATCATCGTCGTCATGATGATCTTCTTCCGGTATCATCTGTTCAAATTTGGTGCCGCCCACCTCTAGGGTAAAGCTCTTGCAGCCTTCCGGCACATCAAACTCAAGCACAGCCGGTAGCCTGCTTTCGTAGCGCTTCAGCACAGTGCCTTTGTCGTCATAAATGACTCCACCCGATGCCACCGTCATGGTTTCGTCCACCAGCACCGCCACTAGTTCGGCCATTTCTTCCATGCGGTCGGCAATGCGATGGCACCAAAGGTGCCCGACGCCGGGATACTCTTCGTGGCAGATTTTTTCCATCTGCTCTTCATCTACTTGGTCGCCGACGCCGACCAGCACAAAGTTGAGTTTGGGCAAGCGACCGCCGGCGATTTCTTTCGCCACTTGCTCTGAATAGGCTCTCACATCATTAGCATCATAAATTTGGCTATCGGTGATTATCACCGCCAAACCTCTTCGCGCCCCTAATTCGGTTTGCTTGCGAATGTAGGCGACATAATCTCGCAAGACCGGCAGCATTACGGTGCCTTTGCCGTAATACTGCGGTCCTGGAAATTTGTAAGATTGAGCTTGGGCGCCGGTCAAGTCGCCCACTACTTCTATTTGTGAGCCGTCGCCGGTGGCCCAATAGGCGACGCGCAAGACGCTGTCGCGATCCTTGTTTGCCAGATATTCAAGCATCCAGCGCATTTGCGGCTCGACCTGATTTTTCACGGGGCCGAGTTTTGCCAGAATGCCTCTTGGTCCGTACTCGTCTTCCATACTGGCTGAGCCGTCCATGTACAGAGCTACATCAAGCCCTTCCACGGTTGGGTCGTGCAACAGAGTGGCGAGAACCCGACCATTCTTGTTGTGAACATCTGAAAATGGTTTCGAGATAACTTCATGCTTGTGAGCCATTTTGACCTCTATAAATAAAGAGAAAGGGTGCCGACAACCGGTCAAGCCTTTAACGGCTTAGTGGTGATCGTCGTCGTCGTCATCGTCTTCCGGTATCGGTTGGGTGAATTTTTGACCATTTATCTCTAAAGTGAAACTCTTGGCTCCTTCCGGTATCTGGAATTCCAGTACAGCCGGCAGTCTCGATTCGTAGAGTTTGAGGACTTTGCCTTTGTCGTCGGTGATTTTGCCACCGCCGGCCACAGTCATCGATTCATCGACCAGAACCGCCACTAGTTCGGCAACTTCATTAATCTCCTCGGCAATACGGTGACACCACAGGTGTCCTATACCCGGATACTCCACGTGGCAAATCTCTTCCATCTGCTCTTCATTAACGCCCTGGCCAACGCCGACCAAAATGAAGTTGATTTTCGGAAGGGTGCCTTTATTGATTTCTTTGGCTATTTCATTGCAATAGCGTCTAACATCGTCTTCGTCGTGAATCTCGCCGTCGGTGACAAAAACGGCACAGCCGCGTCTGGCGCCCAAGTGCATTTGTTTGCGCAGATAGACAATATAGTCTTTCAGGGCTGGAGCCAGGTTTGTAGATTTGCCCTGAAAGGTTGGTCCCGGGAATTTGTAAGATTGGACGTCGACGCCCTTCAGTTCGCCCACCAATTCAATATCTTTGCCATGGGGTCCGCATGCCCAGTAAGCTACTCGCAAGAGTCCGTTGCGGTCTTTTGTCGCTAGATACTCAAGCATCCACTGCACCTGGGGCTCGACATTGTTGGGCAGTTGTACTTCGTTTCGGCCAAAGAACCAGTCAATCAGGTTGTTGTATTTTTTCTTATAGGCATAATCGCCGCTCATACTTGCCGAGCCATCCATATAGATGGCCATGTCCAGCCCTTCCACTGTGGGATCATGCAGCAGAGTGGCTCGCACATGTCCGTGCTCGACATGCAGGTCGGAAAACGGTTCTACTGGTCTTTCACTTTTGTGTCCCATTTCTTTGCCTCTATTTTGGTGGTTACTCGAAATCTTTCATCCAATCAGGTTTGGCTGAAGATTGTTGCTGGGTTTCCTTGATTTGAGGTTTTTCCTCGCTTCTTTCCTGTTTTTTATCGGTATCGGCTGCTGAAAAGTCTTCCATCCATCCCGGGCTCTGGGTTTTGGCGTTGTAGGGTGAGTATGAGGTATTGGAGCTGTAGCTAAATGTGCTACCGCTGGGCTTCTTGCTCTCTTGCGGCGGCACTGCGGCGCCGGTGAGGCGCACCCAGCCGTCTTTATTGCTTTGATTGCTTGTACCCTGATGTTTATCAATAAAGTCGAGCATCCAACCGGCTGGTTTGTTCTGGCTTTGCGCTCTTGCCTGCTGCGGTCTCTGATTTTGAATCGGTTTATCGCTCAACTGCGGCGTTTTGATTTCGCGCGGGCTCAGAGCCGCTGTTCCTTTGGCGCGCATACGAACTTCGCGGGTGGCCGGCTTGCTCTTGTCTCGCATTATTCGAGTTCGTTCAGGCGGCCAGCCTGGCAAACTGTGCAAAACTTGCTCGGCTAGTTGCATAAACTGCGCGGTTTTACCTTCTTGGGGCAATTCCAATTTGTCGGCTTTACCAGAGCCGAAAACCGAATGGAGAAGACCCTGGAAACCGCCCGAGGCATTTGGTTTTCTCACCGCGGTGTCGCCTTTAATTAGATAACCCTGGGCTTCCAATTCTTGTTCCATGGAAAGTCGGCTTGGTATGGGCAGCTTCATTCGCCTGAGCGGTAATTTGATGTTTTCGCTTTCTAGGTCTTCTTTTATGGCGCTGATTATGTCAAAAAGGTACTGCTTAATGAGAATTTCATTACCGGCTCCATAAGACATCATATCTGGTGGCATGAGCGGGTAGGCGAATATTATACCGGCGCCTCTAATTGTCTCTTCGTCACGGTCTCCGGGCAGGGTCATATGATAGACGCTGTCTGAGCTGCCTGGTTCGGCACCCATGCCGGGGGCGGTAAATTTGTAGGGAAAGCCCTGCAGTAAGCCGCTCAATAGGTCTGCCCGGCTGACTGTCAATTGTCCCTCTATAAAGTAGGGGGCTTGGCTATTTGGATAGGGACCATGCAAGGTGCCATATAGATAAATTGGGTCGTTCAGTCCCGGCGCGTTTGGGGCTTGTTCCATAAGTTGAACATTAAAGAGATAGAACTCAATAGCTTCCACCATGCGATTATTGCCGCCGCAGGCCACTTCGCTGAGGGCTAGTTGTGACTTAATGTCTTCACTAAGAAAATTTATCTGGTCGCCTGCTATGGCATGCAAAATGCCTGAGGCATCTGTAGTGACCAGCCATTCCTGCTCTTGCAAATGCTTGCCGCCGGCAAAGAAGTTGTCGAGTGCATAGAGGGGAATAAAATTTTCAGGTTTAACCTGGATAGGCTGCTGGTCGGAGCGAGCGACGAAATATCTTGGCAGATTTAGCTGGCTCATGTGACTTGGCTTTTACCGATGGGGAAGAGGTAAGTCGGCTTGGCTGGCTGTTCTTGAAAGAATTTTGCTAGTCTCGACACCTGAAAACAGGCAGTATACAGACCTTGACTAGTATTTACAACGTTTAATGTAGTTAGGAAACTAAGTGTTGAGCTTATTTTGCGCAAGTTCTACAACTTGAGGCGACTTACTGTTATAGTTTGATCCTTAAGGTCTGTTCCCCCGGAGGCGAATTTCGGTATGAGTTATGACGTCTACATTTTTGCGAAGTCCAGCAAAAAGGCGTTGACAAAAGAGGCTTTCACAAAATATTTCTCCGAAAGAGCCCATTATGAAGTGGAAGAGAACGACGCTTATTATCACAACCAGTTTACTGGTGTGCAGTTCTCCTTCTCCTTCTACGGCAGCGCCGAAGAAGATGTGAAATCCTTCGAGAAAGATGACCCGACTGCTCCTCCCTATCCGCACATTGTTTTCTCTCTCAACTATCGTAGAGCGCCTTTCTTCTCTATCGAAGGCGAAATGGAGCTCAGCGCCTGCGTTAAGCATTTCGCTGCGGTTGTTCAAGATCCCCAGTACAGCGAAGATGCCAGCATGGAATACGATCCTGAAATCTTCATTTCAAACTGGAAGCAGTCTAACGAAATGGTTATTCGCCAGTTCCTGGCTAAAGCTGAAGTGGTTGATACCATGCCCACCGCCGCTCTTGAAAGTGATTGGCATTGGAACCGTGAATGCCCCAAACTGGCTAAGAAGTTTGAAGGTGTGCATGTTGCACCAGTGGTCTATGTTCGTTATCAAGGGCAAGTGCGCCGTGCTTGCCTCTGGACCGACGCCCAGCCTATCCTCATTCCTTTTGTTGATGGTGTGGTGGTCGTGCGTGACGAGATTAGAAAGCGCACTGAAGAGTCTCCTGAAGCCGAATCTGATATGGCCTATGTGCCCTTCAAAGACATCAGCTCGTTGCTCAAAGACTGCCCGCGCGGTCAAGCCCAAATTCAATACATTGAAGTCTCGTACAAGCGCCCCTCGCGCTTTATTCAAGACTATTTGGGCAATAAACCAGCTGCCAATAAGAGCGATCTGAAAGTTCTTACTGTTGAGCAGATTTTGCCTAGAGAGACTGTAGGCGCTCGCTAGAGACTATTGTCCAACCGCAAAATTAAATGAGAAGCCGTCCAATTAGGGCGGCTTTTCTGTTTCAGTGCCGTTGGTCAGGCAAGGGCAGAGTATGAAGAGTAGAATGGTTTTATATGACCTCAATTCGCCAATGTCTTGAGCCGTTTCTTTCTACCGATACCGGTGGTCGAATTGTCGTTGAAGGTTTTGATCAGACTTGTCTTTATTTCATCAATAGAGCCGATGCCGAGCGACGCGCCCTCGGATATAGGCAAATAGAAGAGTTGCTGCTCTTGCGGTTTCTGTTGCTTGATGCGCCTCTGCCATTGGCTTCTATTATTGAGGGTGCTGCTATTGAGGGGGTTGATTTTGATCGTGAAATCTCTCTGGCTTTAGAACGAGCAAAAGAGAGAGAAGCCGCTGAAGTTTCCCAATTAGTCCCTCAAGAAAATCAAAATAGCCTTGTTTGGTATTTCACTGAATCTTTGGCTGAATGTTTGCTTGGGGCCAGAGGTTTGGGTGTAGGAAATGCGCATTGCGGGCATCTTTTATTGGCTCTAATATCTTCTTCCAATCTTGCGACTATAAATGTGATTGACCGCATTCTTAATCGGGGTGATTTGTCCGCTCGGCTCTTCTCAAGATACTGCCAAGGGGCTGCTATGGAGCCAAGTTGGCTCTATGTCCGAGAGCTCAGTTGTCTCGATCCTCAGGCTTATGACTTTCATCCGACGCCTGCTTTGTCTGAAAGACTGAGCCCGGCTAGTCAAGCTTGTTTGACATATGCCGGTCGCATCGCAATGCAAAACGGTCATAGACAAGTCTCTTTCGAGCACATAATTGTTGCTTTGCTGAAAGATCCCAGTATTGCCATTTTGGCTACCTCGGCAAGTCCTATATTCTCGCTGAGTTATCGCGCTTATGGTGATGTCGAGTTCGACCAAGAGGCAATAGCTGTTATCGAAGCAATTGAGGCTGACCGCGATTGTATTGAACCACCCGATATACTCTCAGCCTTGTGTCTTGACAGATTTAGCCAATATTTTCGCGCTTTGCCCAGTTTCTTGCGCTTCAAGAGTCTTGAACATCTGAAGCTCTATGCCAGCAGGTTGACAGATGAGTTGATTGATTGGGGGCTTGAACTTGGTGCTGCCGATTTCCATAACCCTAAATTTCCTCGATGTCATTTTTTGCTCACTCTACTTTCTGAACAGTCCCTAACTTTACTGAAAGAAGCATTCGACCTTAGACAAGCAGAAGAAGAGGTTGGAGATATTGATGATTTTCTGCTTGTGGCAATTTTACGCCATGGCAAACAAGAAGCCCGCCTGAGCATTTTGCTTGATGCACTTGGTTTAGGGAAAGACTCTTCAGACTTGATTGCTGCCCTCAGAAAGCAGAGACGATGCCATTCTGTTTCTACTGAAGAGGCTGTAGCCGGGCACGTCTTGGCAATTGCCGACGCACCGATTGGCTGGTTCGAGCTGATTTTTAGAGCCTATCTTGCTGCCCTTACCAGTGGTGCTTACTTTGTCTCGCCTGAGCACCTGCTTTATGCCATATTGTCTCGACCCGGCATAGTGACTGAAACAGTACTCTCGCGGCGAGGGCTCGATTTGGCTGCGGTCGCCTTTGTTGTGGCACTTGAGCGCTACATTCGCCTACCGGCACCTTATTCGCTTTGGCAGCGCCGGTGGTGGCAATACAAGCACTATAGCGAGCTTTTTGACCGCGGGCTCTCCTCATGTTTTGAAATTGCACCTGGAAGTACAGCAGGTTTTGGCAATGATTCTCTCTTCTTTACCCTGCAACGCAATTATGAGTATCTTGCCGATGATTTGCGCCGCGCAGCCAGTTTGCCTCAAGCTTCGGTAGAGCGAGTTTTAGCCTCTTTCCCTGATCCGGACCTTGCCGAGGAACTGCCTGGAACAACAGGAGGACCTTCCAGAGCCCTTTGCCGCAATATAGATCGTGCTCTAGCCTTTGTCAAAGAAGATAAGACTCTTGATCCGCGCTTTCTTTTCTGGGCTCTACTTTCAGATACTGTGCCCGGTCAAGTGGCTGCACGATGCGCCAAAATCGGTGTTAATAACTGGGTCTTATCTCATCAGCTATTAAATTGTCTGATCAATTATTGAACTATTTTTCTTGAAAGCTTACTTTGGTTTTGGTATCAAACTCATAAGACGAGCCTGACCATTTTGGCATGTGTGGGAAGCCTGAAGCGTCTGTGATCCAAACTGCACAGTTTTGGAAGGAAGAATTATTGATTACATAATTTGCCGGAATATCAAAGCAATCAGGTCTGCTTGGATCTACTTCAACCCAGCCAATATTGGGGAAATAAACCTCATTCCAGGTGTGATAGTAAGAGTAGCTTTCGGGGCTCTTGCCCATCGAGTTCAAGACGGAGCGGTCTGCTAGAAATAGACCCCAAGCGCTGCGGTATGGTACGCCTTGCGCTTGGCAGAGTTGTTTGAAAATATTGGCGGAATGTCCGCAATGACCTTTTTTAGCCCTAAGAATGGCGCGGGTATCGGTGGCGCCAAAGCTGACCGAGTCATCGTATTCTATGTTCTGCTTGAGCCAATCACTGATATTGCGCACATAAGTTATGGGCGAGTCGCTCTTTAGTTGTTGCGACAGAATTTGCAGTTCGGGCAAGACATGTTGCAGTTTATCGGCTTTGCTAAAGTCGCTTTTTTTATAGTCGTGAAAGCTGCATCTGAGATTATCTGGGCTAAAGTGCCGCGGCGCAGAAAAGACTTCAAAGTCGGTTTTGAAATTTAGGGCAGTGCCTGCTTGAAAAGGCCGGTTCTCTTCAAAATAAATGTGTCCGCTTCTTTGGTCGGCTTCAGCTTCAAATTTGCCGTTTCGCGGTTCGAAGTTGTAAGAGGTTGCGCCAGGCAGGCGATTGGTTCGGCTCCAAGGCGTCAACACAGGTAGGGCATGCCAGACTCTGATCTGTCTTGGTAAAGGCTGTCTGGCACTGTTATTCATCGTGGTTTCGATGTGCACTTGAAAGCGACTGGCTTGTCCTATTTCTACGCCCCGTGGCAAGCTGGGAAGCGATGATTGAGCAATAGAGTGAGCTGCTGCAAGTGTTGCAAGCAGAGTCGATATGATTGACAGCAAGCTTAATCTGTTTAGTCTGGTCATTTTAAGTGTTCTGGATAGTTTGTTGATTTCTGGTAGCGGATACTCTAGCAGAGCCTCAACAAATTAAGCCAAAATTGAAGCAAAAGTGCTTGAATCTAAGTATGGAAAAGCCGCTGCTCATTCTTGATTTAGACGAAACTTTGATAAGGGGGCAGGAAAGCCCTTTGTCAGAGGGGGAGCCGCATGACATGCTGCTTGGCCCCTATTTTGTCTATTTTCGTCCGCATGCTCGATCTTTCTTGGCAGCTATGGGCGAGCACTTTCGCCTTGGCTTCTGGTCTTCGGCCACCTTGTCTTATGTCGGTCCTATTTGCCGACAACTAATGAAAGGACAGCCTGAGCCGCTCTTTGTCTGGGGGAGAGAGCGTTGCACCGAGCGCTTTGACCACTTTAAGCGTGAGACTTACTATGCAAAAGATTTGCGCCATATCGAAAAGAACGGCATCAGTTTGGCTAGAGTGCTGATTGTCGATGATGAATTGCGCAAAGTGAACCGTCATTACGGTAATGCTTTGATTGTTCGGCCTTTTTTGGGCGATGCCGCCGACGATGAATTACCAAAGCTTGAGAGCTTTCTGCGTTCGGTCAGTCAGCTCGAAGATCTGCGCCGGGTGGAAAAAAGCAATTGGTCTACCGGTCTTTAGAGCTGTCCTAAATATTTTGTCTTTAGAACTTTTCTTTAGCCCTTGCCTTTAGATTTTGACGCCGCACTTATACACAGTGGTTTCGCTGTGTCCATCGCTATAAAAGTTGGTCACTTTTTCCAGGTCGCCGCTGAAGTCTTCCACTGTGGTCTTTATCAAACCAGGGATGGGCGAGGTGGAAAGAATTGTCGTCTCTCTTGATATAAGCTTGCCCTGCTTGGGTCTTTCAGTGGTGATGCTGCCGAAAGAACCGGTTATCTTTTCTATTGAACCTTGGGCTGTGGTGAGTAGGCTGACTCTTTCGCCTTTGCTGTCTGCTCTGCCAAGCCCCTGGCTGGTGAGAACCCTTTCTGCCTGCAAGATTTCGTCCATGGCAGTGGTCTTCAGTTCGCTGTCGTTCAGCGAAGGTGCCGCTTGTGCCTGCATTTGACTAAAGCAGAAAAGTGCCAAGGCCGCCAGCGTTATAGGCGCCTTTGACATCTTGAAGAGCCTGAGCCCGTTGACCTTTTCACTTTTGCTGGCAAACACCGACATTTTCTTTCCTCCGTTGTGCTCAGCTCAACCGAGAACTGACTTTATTTAGAGAGAACTGAGCAGAACTTAATCTGTTCTTTCTAGTAGAATGCCTTTAGGAGGTCGTATGAGTCTTGGACTTTATTTGAAGGGGCGTTTTTCAGGCAAGGGCGTTAATTCTGAAAAGGTGTCTGCGGTGTTTGACCGAGCCACATTGGAAGAGTTTGAACGCTGGATCTCTAATGTTGCCTTTGACGAATTAGAATGGTCCCAGTGGACCGAAGATGATGATGGCAACCCTTGTTTGATGCTCTTGCTGCATCCTGGGGCTGAACCGATTATGCTCTCCCCTTTGTCTGAAGACGAGCTTTTGGTGGCTGCCGCCACTTCTTCGGCTGGACCGGGCTATCATATTTTTATCTGTGATCTTTTAAGAAAACTGGCTCAGTGCTTTGGTCTCGACTGGTATTCGGAAGAAGAAGCAGAAGCGTTGGATGAAACCGGATTTTTTGAAACCGGTGATAAAGAGCGGCTTTATGAGGAGTTTAATCGCTGGATGGGGGCACTCAGTAAGCGAGTCTCTGAATTGTCCCGGGAAGGGGCTAAGTTTCATCTGGCTATGCCTTTTGACGGGCATCAGTTTGATGTCAGTGAACCTATTTTGACCCAGCTTGGTCCACGCGACATGCACTGGTTGCAAGCTGTTACCCGTGAACCTTCGCTTGGTCGCGATATCTTTCCTTGGTGGGAGGATGGTCATGGCGCCGAGTATCACCTTGGTCGGGCGCTTTGTTATATGTGGAACGCCATGAGATGGCGCGAGCCTCTCACCGAAAGCGAAGCTGAGCTGAATGAGACAGTCTTGAGGCACCTCGATTCGGCTTACAATCTCGATCCTGACTTAGAATTTCCCTGGCGGGAATGGGCCCAGATTATTGCCTATTCGGGCAGCGATTGCGAAATGTCTGCCTTTATTGAAGAGAAAGCTGATCAAAGCGACTTTCGCCAGGCAAGACTGAGTCTGGTCGGCTACCGGCGTTATGATGTGCGCAAAAATTTAGGCGGCGGTTGGTCGATTGCCATACCCGGCACCTTTGTAGAAGAGCTGGAAGAAGGGCAGACTTTTTTAGCTTATGATGAGACGCGCAATGTGCGCGTCACTTGCATGTCGGCTACTGATGCTGCCGGTCAGCCTCTTGATGCCGAAGAAATACTGCGCAAAATCAAGGTCATTGATGACCCGGTGCGCTATGAACGCAACGGCATCTTTGGGCGAGCCTTCTTTGAAAAGATTACCGAAGAAGACGCTGAATTTTGGATGCTTAGAGGCGTTGCTTCGGCGGAAGGTACATTCGCCCAAGTGACCATCTGTTTTGAAGAAGAAGACGATCAGACCTGGGCTCTTTCTATAATTAGATCTCTAGATCACCGAGTAAGCCACCAAAGATAGTGGCTCAAAAGATAGTGGCTAAAAAGATACTGGCTTATTCTAAGACGATGCGTCCGGAAATATGGAAATTACCGGCGACAACTCCGCCTGCCACCATTGGTATTTCTAAGATGGCGGCATCGACGCAGACGTCGAATTGGGCGGCACCGGCTTGCACCAGAGCCCATTGAAAATAATAGTGAGTGTAGGGATTTTCAAAGACCTGAGTCTGCAAAACTTCGGCGCATATATAGGCGTCGGGCAGATAGGCCGGTGTGGCGGCACCGGTGGTACCGGCGGTCATGACACTGCCGATAGGACAAACCTTGTTGGCATACTCGCGGTATTCTTCTTTGCTGTTGAAGATGCTTATGTCTTTGGCGGCTGCAGTTAGCTGCACTGTGGTGACACAGGGCACTTCCATAAAATTGCAGTAGGCATAATCAGGACACTCAAAAATAATTGTATAGTCGCCGGGCAGACCGCCTAAGCCGGGTGTGTTCGAATTGGGATTTACCCAGGCAAGATAGCGCCCGTCAAGGGGGCGATTATTATACTTGAGCCTTTGTGAAAGCAAGACTTTGGTGCGTGAATCGCCGTCATAGTGGGGGCAAATTGAATAGGGGCGGTTCTCTTCGTCTAGTTTTGCCCATAGCTGCGAACGGGTGCCGGTCTTGAGCACCATGTAATAACCAAGGGCGGTACCTACGCGCTCGCCTCTCTCGGCGACGGTACCGGCTAGTTGCTGGGCCTCTTCCGGGCTGAATATTTTGAAGCCGACGCTGGCAAGAGGAGTCGTCATGATGTCAATCCTCAAGTTGTTTCCCTGTCTTGGCAGATTACCACATATTAGATCGCTATTCTGCTTGCTTCCGCCTGCCCTCTTATATTAATCTTTTACTGTGCAAAGCTTTCAAGAGTGATCAGAAACAAGCGGGAGTCGTCAGTGTCTCATCGAAAGACAATACGCAAATCTATTCGGACCACGATGACCATACCGTATATGGTGGCAGGCGTCGGACCCGAGTCTTTGACCTTTGATCCGGAAGCGGCGCAAACAGAAATAAGCTTGATCTGTTATGACGGCGAGCGCCTCTTAGAAGAGCATCGGGTCGAGATAACCAGGGTGGTTTCTCAGCTTGAGAAATGGCCGGTGGTTTGGATAAATGTCGAGGGGCTGGCTAGCGACAAGAAAATTAAGTGGCTGGGCGATTTATTCAAAATTCACCCGCTCGCTTTAGAAGATATTGTTACGGTGCATCAACGGGCTAAGTTTGAAACTTACGATGACTGCTGCTTTTTCATTGCCCATATGATGGAAGCCAAAGATGAGCTGAAACAGGAGCAGGTCAGCCTTTATTTCAACAACAAGTTTGTCATCACCTTTCAGGAAGGTCCAATCGATGCCACCAAGCCGGTGCTTGAGCGCATCAGAAAAGGACAGGGGCGCATGCGCTCTGCCGGTGCCGACTATCTTGCCTATGCCCTTATAGATAGTGTCATCGACTGTTATTATCCAATTTTGGAATATTTCGGCGAGAAGCTCGAAAATATGGAAGACGAGATTCTCGATGCACCAAGCAAACGCACGGTCACCAAGCTGCATTCGATTAAACGTGAACTTTTGGCTATGCGTCGCGCCCTTTTCCCGCTCAGAGAAGCCCTCAGCTCGATGCTGCGCAACAGTCCCGATTATTTCACCGCCGATACACTTTTGCATTTGCGCGATAGCCATGATCATGTGGTGCAGATTGCCGACTTTATCGATACATACCGCGAACTTTGTTCCGACTTGATGGATGTTTATCTGTCCACCACCTCTAATCGTCTATCAGAGGTGATGAAAGTACTAACCGTGATCACCACTGTTTGTGCGCCGCCCACCCTTGTGGCCGGCATCTACGGTATGAACTTCAATCCCGAATCATCACCCTATAACATGCCTGAGTTGAACTGGTTTTATGGTTATCCTATAGCCATAGTGCTTATGGTTTCGCTTTCGGCGGCCCTTTTTATGTTCATCTTAAAGCCGCTCAAACGGCTGGAGAGCGGCGATTCGCCTAAAGCTGCGGCTCCGGCTCCGTCTTCCGCTAATTCCAGCCAATCGTGACTAAGTCTATAGACTTGAGTGTCGACGGTGCGCTTTTCGACAAGAAAAAACAGTATCGTTATTTGTTATGGCGCAATTTCAAAGCGTGTGAGCATGATAATTTTTTGTCTATTGTCATGCTTAATCCTTCTTTGGCTGATGCCACCGCCGATGACCCCACTATCGCCAGTTGTCGACGCCTGGCCATAGCCAACGGCTATGATGGTTTTGTGGTGACAAATCTTTTTGCCTATATCACGCCCTATCCGCAGTTGCTCAGGCAGGCGCGGGACCCTATCGGGCGGCTTTGGGGCAGAAAGAATGACTTTTATTTGCAGTTTAGCCAGGCTGTCTCCAGACATACTTTGTTGGCTTGGGGTAATGACGCCCTTTTCTGTCCCGAACGCATTGCCCAAGTATTGGCGATTATTGATCCTGATCGTTGTCTTGTCATTGAAATGACAACAAGAGGCACGCCCAGGCATCCCCTTTATGTCAGGTCGGACACCAAGCTCAAGAAAGCTCCGGCAATTCTATTTCAATTGCCTACTTAGTCTGAAAGTTTCCAGTAGCGCAGAGTATAGTCATTGCTGCCGGTTAAGGCTTTCTTGCCGTCTTTGGTGAAAGCCAGGCTCCACATGCCGAAACTATTCATGGTATAGCAGTTTAGTTCGTTGCCTTCGGTCGACCAGCGTCTAAAGGTTTTATCGAGACTGCCGCTCACTATATTGCCGTCATCGCAAAATGCGGCATTCACTATCCAGTCGCCGTGTCCAACTAGTTTTTTTGTTTCGGCGCCGCTTGCCACATCCCAGAGTCTCAAAGACAAATCGCGGCTGGCTGAAAGCAGGGTCTTGCCGTCGCCTTTTACATCAAGGGCGGTGATATCGCCTTTATGCCCCGACAGTTGTCTGACTTGGCTGCCGTCCTTAAGCTTCCACTGGGTGATTTGTCTATCGCTGGCGCCAGAAAATAAATAAGCACCGTCGGGGGTGAAGGCTAGACAGCGTATGGTCGTTGGTCTGCCGGTCAGTACAGTGACTGTCTTGCCGCTCTCGACATCCCATATATGAATAGTACCGTCATAATCGGCCGAGGCCATTTGCTTGCCGCCCGGCGCCCAAGTGACAGCGGTTATGAAATTGGCATGACCTTTCAAAGTCTTTTCGCAGGCCCCCGTTTCCAGGTTCCAAATTTTGAGAGTCTTGTCGATGCTGCCCGAGACAACTTTAGTGGCATCTGGTGAAAAGGCGACACTATTGACGTTGTCTTCGTGACCGTCCAGCCTTTTGATTTCTTTGCCGGTGGTGAGATCCCAGTATCTCACTGTGTCATCATCACTGCCCGAAATGGCTTTGCTGCCGTCGGGGCTAAAGGCAATTGATTTGCACCAGCTAATGTGACCGCTTAGTTTTGCCAGCTCTTCCGCCTTTTGGCTGGCAGTTTCTTTGGCTTCGCCGGCGATACCAGGCTCGCCATTGGTGCCGGTTTTTTCTTTGGCTTCACCGGCGATACCAGACTCGCTATTGGTGCCGGTCTTCTCTTTGTCTTTTTCAGGCTCGGCAGCAGTAGGCGTATCAGAGCTTTTATCAGAACTCTTATCAGAAGTCTTATCTGTTTCTCTAGTCGACGGCTTGGCCTCGTCAGTTTCGCCGCCGGCTTTTGCAGCATCTAACTTGGTCTTCTGGTCTTTCACTTCGCTAATTTCAAGACTGGTACCTTGGGCTAAGACTGCATTGGTGGCAGGACCAAGGGCCATCGTCATTAGTGCGACAACTAAAGTGAAGGCGGCGGGCTTGTTTTTTTGAACGGTGCTCATGGACATTTTTTCACTATCTTGTTTGATTGACGGCTTTGGAGGCAGGGCCATCTTTAGAGACGGGGCCGTCTTTAGAGAGAGTTTCTTTAGCGGCAATTATATTGGCTTTGCCTTTCATATCGGCTTCTTTGATCATCGCTTCCACCAGTCCGACAAAGAGCGGATGGGCTTGGTCTGGGCGGCTTTTCAGTTCGGGGTGGAACTGACAAGCGACAAAGTAGGGATGACCGGGAAGTTCGATCATTTCTACCAATCTTTCGTCAGGCGAAAGACCAGAGAAGACTAGACCCTTTTTAGCCAGGTCTTCTCTGAGGTCGTTATTTACTTCATAGCGATGTCTGTGTCTTTCCGAAATTTCGGTTTGACCATAGACTTTCGCTGCTATACTGCCGGCCTTGAGCAGGCAAGGATAACGTCCCAGTCTCATGGTGCCGCCTTTGTGGGTGACACTATGTTGGTCGGGCATCAAATCGATAACAGGGAAGGGGCTGGCGGCATCGAATTCGGTGGAATGGGCATTGGGCATCTCAGCTACATTACGGGCAAATTCGATTACTGCAATTTGCATACCCAGGCAAAGACCGAGGAAAGGAATATTGTTTTTGCGGGCATAGCCGGCGGCGGCGATTTTGCCTTCTATGCCGCGGTCGCCGAAGCCTCCCGGCACCAAGATTCCGTCTACATCAGCGAGATAAGTTTCAGCGTTGTGTTTCTCGATGTCTTCAGAGAGCACCCATTTGATATTGACCTGGGTGGAGAGTTTGGCGCCGGCATGCTTCAGTGATTCAACCACAGATAGATAGGCATCTGAGAGCATGACATATTTGCCTACGATGGCTACCGTCACTTGTTTTTCCGGATGCTTGACTCTTTCGACAAGGTCTTGCCAGGCGGCTAGATCTGGTTCGGTGTTAGGCAGTCTTAGTTTTTCCAGCACTCTTTCTGCCAGACCTTCTTGTTCCAAGTTAAGAGGTACTTCGTAAAGATGCTGTACATCACGACATTGAATAACGCAGTTTGGATCTACGTCGCAAAAGAGTGAAAGTTTTTCTCTAATGGAAGTGCCCAGATTTTTCTCGGTACGGCAAGCCAAAATGTCGGGTTGGATACCGCGGCTTCTCAGTGTGTCGACCGAATGTTGAGTTGGTTTGGTCTTTAGCTCGCTGGTGGTTTTGAGGTTGGGAATCATGGTGACGTGTATATAGCAGCAATTGTCTCTGCCTACGTCTTTGCGCATTTGTCTGATCGCTTCTAAAAAGATGAGGCTCTCGATATCGCCCACCGTGCCGCCAACTTCGACAATAACAACGTGGGCTTTTGAAGCAAGGGCGCCTTTGCGCAGAAAGTTTTTGATTTCGTTGGTGACATGGGGAATCATCTGCACGGTACCGCCCAGATAATCGCCTTTGCGTTCTTTCTCCAAGACGCTCTTGTAGATGGCACCGGCGGTGATATTGTTCATCCGTCCGAGGTTGACATTGATAAAGCGCTCATAGTGACCAAGGTCGAGGTCGGTTTCGGCACCATCTTCAGTGACGAATACTTCGCCGTGTTGATAGGGGCTCATTGTGCCCGGGTCTACGTTGAGGTAAGGGTCTAGCTTGACGATACTGGCGGTCAAGCCGCGAGCTCGCAAAAGTCTACCCAGAGAGGCGGCCAGTATGCCTTTACCCAGAGATGAAACTACACCTCCCGTGACAAACACAAATCTGGTGTTCATAATGCCTCCTTTTTAAATGCTGTGTTCCAATTTCGGGGGGTGAGAGCTACACCGTCTCGGCGCTCCCATCGACAATTTAAATTTGCATTCATACTTTCTATTCCCCTATCTTCGGCACTTTGAAAAAGTTGCCGTCTTTGACCGGGGCGCAGGCCATAAGCTCTTCTCTGCTGAAAGCCCTGACTACTTGGTCGGGTCTGAGGGCATTGGCGGCACTTATGGGGTGCGACATAGGCTCCACCCCTTCAGTATCGATGCCTTTGAGCTCGTCGAAGAATTCGATAATGCGTGACAGTTCTTCCGAATGCTTGCGGCATTCTTCATCGGTTAGGCTCAGCCTGGCAAGCTTTGCCACATGTTTTACATCATCAATAGATATCATTACTGAATTTTCGCACTTACTTTTCTGACTTTTCGGTCGCGTTCTTAGATCTTATTTCAAAACTTCTGGTATTCTCGCAGAAAGAACCTCGGGTGTGAACAGTGATCTTAGACTTAGTTATCCTCGTTTTTACTCTTATATTCATCGTCTTTTGTTCTGAGCTCTTTACAAACGGCATAGAGTGGCTGGGTCAGCGTTTGCAGCTTAGCGAAGGGGTAGTGGGATCGGTCTTGGCGGCTGTGGGAACGGCTCTACCGGAGACCCTCATTCCTGTGGTCGCTCTCATCTTTTTTGGCAAGCAACACGGGGCCGAGGTCGGCATCGGGGCTATAGCCGGTGCCCCTTTCATGCTCTCTACGCTCACTTTCGGGCTTTGCGGCATCAGCTGTTTGCTCTTTACTCGTTCTGGTCGGCGCAAGCCTGGGCTGGAAATTAAAAAGGGTGTAATCAAGAGGGATTTGCGATTTTTTATCGCCGCTTACATTTTGGCCATGGCTGCTTCTTTTCTGCCGGCTCAGGGCTATTGGCGCCCCGCTATGGCTGTTCTTTTGGTGCTTATTTATCCCTTTTATCTATGGAAGTCTTTTGCCCATGAGGGCGAGGTCGGTGAAGAGCCTGAGAGTCTTTACTTGGACCGCCTGCTCAAACTTGGTTCAAAGCGCTTGCGCCTGATTGTGCCCCAGATTGTGCTTGGTTTACTTGGTATATCCACCGGTGCTTATTTCTTTGTCGAGACCATACAAAATCTTTCAGACGACTTTCATATTCCGCCGCTTGTCCTTTCGCTGATTATTTGTCCTGTGGCTACAGAATTGCCCGAGAAAATCAATTCAGTGCTTTGGCTGCGTTCCAACAAAGACACTCTCGCCCTTGGTAATGTGAGCGGCGCTCTTGTGTTTCAGAGCTGTTTTCCTGTCGCTTTCGGCGTCGCTTTTACTGCCTGGCAGTTAGATACCGGCACCTTGCTTTCAGGTGCGGTGGCCATAACCGCTGCTACTTTCTATTTGCTTATGCTCAAATTTTCCAGGCTGCAACCCTGGCATCTGGCCATCGGCTCAATTGCTTATGCAATCACAATTGCCGCCATCATTCATCTTGATTTGACTTAGCCTGCTCTGATCTAGTCTGATCTGATTTAGTCTGATCTGATTTTGGCTTTATGTAAGCCAAATAGCCTTGTTTGCCCGGCGGCGGATAGTAAAAGTCTAGAATTTCTTTGATTGTCGCCGCCACAGGTATGGCAATTAGCATACCGAGGGCGCCGGCCATGACTTCGCCGCACAAAACGGCAAATATAATGGCTAGCGGGTGTAGTTCTACGGCGTGTCCGATGAAGCGCGGCACAACCACATAGTCTTCCACCAGGCGGGCGATCCAATAGCCCAGAATTATAAATATAGCCACTGCCACGCCCTGCTGCGACACGCCTACTATGGTGGCAATAGTTATGGCAAAGAAAGGTCCAAGCACCGGGATAATCTCTAGAAAGCCGCTGAGAATGGCTATTGGGCCAGCATATTTGATATTGAGCCAGAAGTGCAAAATGCCGTAAGCGACGCCGGACATGAGGACTATGAGAAAGAGTTGGCCTCTGACATATTTGCTCAGCATGACATTTACCTGCGAAGAGAGAATCTTCACTGCTTCATGCTGTTCTTCGGGCAGGAAACGCAGACAGAACTGACCGACAGAGCGGCTGTCGATCAATAGATAAATTGATGACACCACGCAGACTAGAACAGACAAAAGACTTTTAGATAAGAGTCCGCCCAGATGCACTATTTCTTCAGGAGAGCCGATGTTTTGCTCTAGGCTTGCCGTCAGTTCTTCGGCGGTTTTCTCAACATCGAGCTGCCACTGGAAGCTGTCTGAAATTTGTTTGATCAGACTTGTGATTATGTCTTTGCGCTGGGCTGCCAGGGCTGAGAACTGTTCCAAAATCGAGCCGCCAAACCAGGCGCTGGCGCCAATAATCAGAGCCAGCGCGCCAATATAAATGATCGCCACTGAAAGACCAGGTCGTATCTTGAATGTGCTGCTTACTTGGTTGACCAAGGGTAAGAGCAAATAAGCGATGATCCCGCCCACGATGAAGGGCGGGAAGACTTCGCGAATTAGATAGAGAAACCAGAATATAAGTAGGACAAAGAGCCACTTGAACATGGTTTTTGTGTAGCCTTTCTTAGTGACAAACTATAAATTAGCAGACTACAGCAGGCTTCTTGCCAAAGTCGCTCAACTTAGTCATTTTTGCTGCCACAAGTTTGCTCAAGAGCCAAGAGGGTCTGAATCTTTCGGCATCTACTTTGGTATAAGCCTTAAGTTCATCGAGGCAGAAAGGCAGACCCTTCGAGTCAGCCAATTCCACCAGACCTTTCTTGAAGCCGCAGCCGTTAGCCATGGCTAAATCGATGTCTTTGACATCGACCACGCCTTCCTGCAGGCAATAAATTGCTTCATTGAGCATAGGCAGAATAATTCTCAAGCCGTCGAATTTTTCGGCTTTGGGCAAGGTTTTCTCTTTGTTGGCTTCGGCCACCAGTTCAGCCACTTTGGCATTGACCACTTTGGCTTCGCCTTTAGCCGGTACGCCTTTGTCGTGCATAAAGAAACCGGCGCCTGTTTTTTGACCAAGTTGTTTAGCCTTGACCATTTTGGCAAGCAAAGGTGAGGGGGCAAAGCGCTCGCCGTACTGCTCATAGAGAAATTGAGTGACATGGGCGCAGACATCGATACCGGTCATATCAAAGAGGGCAAAGGGTCCCATGGGCAGACCGTGTTCGACTGCTTTGGCATCAATTTCTTCGATTGTGGCGCTGCCTTCTTGCAGCACATAGAGCGCTTCATTCATATAAGTGAAGAGCACGCGATTGACCAAAAAGCCGGGGCATTCTTCTACTTTCACCGGGGTCTTTTGCATTTCACGGCAAAGATCCATGGCTGTCTTCACTGTTTCTTCCGAAGTGTGCACGCCGGGTATAACCTCTACCAGTTTCATAAACTGGGCGGGATTGAAGAAGTGCATGCCCAGAACTTTATCGGGGCGCGAGGTGGCGGCGGCAATCTCAGAGACCGACAGTGCCGAAGTATTGGTGGCGAGTATGGCTTTCTTAGGACAGATGGCGTCGAGGGTCTTGAATATATCCAGCTTCACTGAAATTTCTTCGAAAGCAGCTTCGATGACCAGGTCGACATTCTTGAAATCATCATAAGAGGTGCTGCCTTTGACAAGACCGAACAACTTATCGGCTTCTTCTTGAGAATTGAGACCCTTTTTGACACGGGAATCGTACATTCTTTTTATATTGCCAAGACCACGATCTACGGCGGCTTGTTCGACATCTTTCAAAAGAACTTCGATGCCGCATTGACTCAAAACACAAGCTATACCGCTGCCCATGGCGCCGGCGCCTACGACTGCTGCTCTAACGACTTTCATTTTTAAAAGCCTCGCTGATAAAAAACGGAAATTTGGCGCTATGCTAGCATCTTTGTTTGATTGCCCGCCAAATCGTAAGGAATTAGTATATGTCGCTGTTGACAACGCTGATGCGCCGCACCACTGATGCTGATTTCGGCTCGGTCGCCGATACACCTAAACATCTAGGTTGGCTTATGCTCACCGCCCTAGGTATCGGTGCCACGATTGGTGCAGGTATTTTCGCCATGCCCGGCATCATAGCCGGCAAGGCTGGTCCGGCAGGCATTTTGTCTTTTGTGATCACCGGCATAGTGATACTTATCGTCGCTATTTGCTATGAACGCTTTTCGGTGAAAGTGCCTCATGGTGTTTCGGCTTACAGTTATGTCTATTATTCAATCGGCGAAGTGATGGCTTGGATTGTCGCTTTTGGCCTCTTCCTCGAATATAGTTTCGGTGCCTCGGCTGTATCTATCGCCTGGGGTGAGTATTTAAAAAATGCCACCAACTTAAAGATAGATCCTTTTTGGTGTGGACCGGTTATAGACCAAGCCGGAAAGTTTCATTTCGGCGTCAATATCATTGCCATAGGCGTTATTTTTCTGGTTTCGACAATTTTGCTTTTGGGCGGTGTCTCAAAGTCGGCCAAGCTCAATTTCTTTCTTGTTATTCTCAAGATGACACTACTGGTGGTTTTTCTTGGTTTTGGCTTGCGCCATGTCAATCCTGCCAACTGGTTTCCTTTTATGCCCCATGGCTTTGACGGTGTGCTGAGAGGGGCTGCCACTGCTGTTTTCCCCTATGTCGGTTTTGACGCCCTCTATACTTTTGCCCGTGAGTCAAAGAGTTTGAAAGACACCCGCTTAGCCACCTATTGGTGTGTCGGTATAGTGGCTTTCCTTTATATATCGGTGATGGCGGTCGCCACCGGTCTTGCCCCCTGTTATATCGACGGCAAGCCCAATGCTTTGTTTGTCGGCACCGAAGCAGCTGCCCCTCTAGCCAAGCTGTTAGCTAGTGTCGGAGAAGGATGGACTTCGCAGTTTATTTCATTTGGCGCGGTGCTTGGTATTTTTAACGTGTTGCTTGTCTTTTGTATGGGGGGACCGCGCATATTCAAAAATATGGCTGAAGATGGTCTATTGCCGCCTGTTTTTCAGAAGACCACAAAAGGCAATCCGGTGCTCGGTATTATCCTTAATGGTTTGATTGTGGCTGGTATCGCCGGTTTTGTCCCCTTCGGCAGCATCTCGGAGATGATGGTGCTTGGTACCCTGGTGGCCTTTGTGCTGGTCTGTATCGGTGCTTTGCGGCTGAAGCTTGTGCATCCTCTTTTGGCTATCGCCGGTGCGGTAGGTTGTTCTATTTTGGCTTTCAATCTCGATGAAATGGTGCTCAAGGTCTATAGCGTGACTTTGCCGGTTGGACTTCTCATTTATTTTGTCTACGGTTTCAAACACAGCAAGCTTGGAAAAGCCCGGGCTATGCGGGCCCAAGAGCCTGTCGAAACTAGTTCGCACTAGGGCTTGCGCTTAGATATTTGCCCGGGCTTTACTTTCGTATTTCCCCCAGGCTTGACCCTCTTTTGCCATTTTTGCCGCTAAGAATAGGGCTATCGGTGAACTATTTGTTTAGTCACCAGTAGAAAGTAATCGAGGCATTTATGGAACTGAGCGTGCGCGGTGAAAGGCTTTCAGCCAAACTTAGAGCAGGTCTGCTTTTTCTTAGGCGCGACCTGCAAAGCCATAAACTTATTTTGGAAGGCGATCTTTTTCGTGAGTATATTGCTGCGGCGCCGCAATGGCTAAAGTCGGCTTTCTGTCTAATAGAGTTTAGCGAGAAAGTAGATCGATTTGGTTTGACCGGTTTTTTTATCGACACCGGCTGGTGGCAGGTGGAAGAAACCGAGAAAGCGCTCTCTTTTGCCGGGGCTGCCGGAGCGCGTGAGGTGTATAAGTTGGCCCGCGAGAGTTTTTCGGCTGGGCTTGATGCCGACTTGATGGACCGCACATTACTTATGTCCATCACTAGAGAGTCTTTGCATAAGCTTTTGGTGGCTCATGAAAGCGAAGTCGATGAATGGCTGGTGGTGCTCTCGCGCTATGGTTCAATTGTTGGGGTTGAACATCTAGACAAAATTATCGAGCAGTCTTTGGTGCGCACCCTGCCTTATTTCAAGGCTAAGGCGGTAAATCCCTATGGTGTCAAAGCTTCTTGAGAATTGGCTTAGATGTGCCAGCGTCAAGCTTTATTTTGCGTCCATCCAGTTTTTGCCGACGCCGAAATCTACTTTGAGCGGCACCGTCAGTGGTTGGTCTAATTGCATGGCATTTTTAAGCAATTCGCGGGTGGCTTCTATTTCTTGATCGGGCACTTCCAAAACTAATTCGTCGTGCACTTGCATAATCAAGCGGGCTTGCAAGCCGCTTGCCTTGAGGTCGTGGTCCAGTCTAATCATGGCCAGCTTGACCAAGTCGGCGGCGCTGCCCTGTATGGGGGCATTACAGGCTGCCCTTTCATCGGCTCTTCTGATATTGTCGTTACGGTCGTTAAGATGGGTGAAATAGCGTTTTCTGCCCCAGATTGTGCGAGCATAATCGAGCTCTTTTGCTTCTTCTATGGTGGCTTGCAAAAAGCCCTTCACCCTTGGATAGCGACTGAAATATTTGTCGATGAAAGCTTGGGCTTCTTTGGTTGATATGCCTAAGTCTTGGGCGGTAGAAAAGGCGCCTTGCTGATAGACCAAGGCAAAGTTGATTGTCTTGCCCACCCTTCTTAGGTCTGATGTTACTTCTTCAATTGGCACTTCAAAGATTTCGCCGGCGGTGCGGGCATGAATGTCTTGGTCTTTCTGGAAGGCATCGATGAGAGTTTCGTCGCCCGACATATGGGCGAGCATGCGCAGCTCGATTTGGGAATAGTCGGCTGAAACCAGAGACCAGCCTTCTTGGGCGGTGAAGGCTTTTCTGATGCGCCTTCCCAATTCGGTCTTGATGGGGATGTTCTGCAAATTTGGATTGGAAGAGGAGAGTCTGCCTGTGCTGGTCACTGTCTGGTTGAACTCACCATGCAGGCGACCGTCGCGTTTAGATATTTCTCTTGGTAGGGCGTCTACATAAGTAGAACGCAATTTGGAAATATGGCGATATTCGAGTATGCAGGCAATGATCGGATGCTCTTCTTTGAGAGCTTCCAAGACGCTGGCATCGGTAGAATAACCGGTCTTGGTCTTGCCCTTGGTTTTTAAGCCAAGTTCTTCAAAGAGCACTTTCTGCAACTGTTGGGTAGAGTTGATATTGAAGCCGTGACCGGCATGTTGATAGATTTCGCTTTCTAGTCTGGCTAGCTCAGTGCCCAGTTCGGTGGAAAGCTCAGAGAGATAATTCAAATCAAGGACAATGCCGTTTTGCTCCATCTCGGCTAGCACCACTGCCAGTGGCAGCTCCATGTCATAGAGCAAAAACTTTTGTTCTTCGTCCATGGTTTGCACGTAGTAGCGCGCCAACTCTAGGGTAAGGCGCGCATCGTCGGCGGCGTAGGCTGCCACTTGGTCGAGGGGCACCATGTCGATGGTCAATTGCTTTTTGCCGGTGCCAATAAGTTCGCTTATTCTCGTCATCTTATAGTTGAGAATGCGGTCAACCTGATCTTTCAAACCATGCTTTTGATCTGGATTGTCTATATAGCTTGCCAGCATCGGGTCAAAGACAACATTTTGCATTTTGATGCCGCAAAGCGAAAATACATTGAGCTCATATTTGGCATTTTGAGCCACTTTCCCTATGGTCGGGTCTTGCAAAAGCGGCTTTAGTTTTTCTGCCACCAGAGCCGGGCTTAGCTGTTCTTTGCCGCCGGTTATTTTATGACGCACCGGTATATAGGCCGACTTGAGAGCTTTGCCGCCAAAGCCGTTCTCGGTCAAATGCACTTGATTGCGTTCGTTGAGCTTGACACGCTCGTCATAGGCCAGGGCATAGCCTACAATTTCTGTGTCGAGCGAATTTAAGCCGGTGGTCTCGAGGTCTATTGACAAGACCGACTGCTGCTTGAGTTTGCTAATCAGATCGTCCAGCTCGCTTTCACTGGTGACCAGCAGCGGCTCTTCCATAGGTTCAAGCACAACTTCGATTTTGGGCTGCCTGACCGAGACCATGCGCCCCCGTCCACCTTCGGCAAGGGCGGCTAGCTCTCGATTATAGTTGGGCTTGGCCGTGTCAAAGAGACTAAGCTGTCCACCTTTGCCGACTATGCTCTGGTTTACTTCGCTACTTTCGCTAATTTTATTTTCTGGGGCCGCGCCCACCAAGGCACCCACTGCTACTTTAGGTAAGATCGGCTCGGTGCCGTCGGCGCTGAAGCGCGAGAGTACCTTGGGGATGCGGCTGGTCAAAGTTTTGAAATTGAGGCGGGCAAAAAACTCCGCCACTTCTTCGAGATTGGGCATGGTGATAAGGCAGTGCTCAAAATCAAAGTCGAGCGGCACATCTAGTCTTATGGTGGCCAGCCTTTTGCTGTCAAAGGCGCTTTGTTTGCCGTCAATAAGTTTTTGCTTTACCGAAGCCGACTTTATCTCATCTATGTTTTCGTAGATTTTTTCAACCGTGCCATAGCTCGCCAAAAGCTTGGCGGCGGTGACTTCGCCGATGCCTTTCACCCCGGGAATATTATCTGATTTGTCGCCGCAAAGACCTTTGTAGTCTGTGATCTGCTCTGGGTAAACCCCGAGCTTTTCAAAGACTTTGGCTCTCTTGTAAGTGATAAGCTCACCTTTGGATGGCATCAAGACTTCGATATTGTCTTCTTCCCCGGCCAAAAGTTGAAAGGCGTCTTGGTCGCCGGTCAAGATTAGAACACGCATGCCTTTTGCTTCGGCTTGCTTGGCCACTGTGCCGATAACATCGTCGGCTTCATAGCCAGACAGTTCATAAAGTGGAATCTCAAGCTTTTGCACACCTTCTTTGATGATTGGCCATTGCTGGGCCAATTCATCAGGCATTTCAGCCCGGTTTGCCTTATAGCTCTCAAACTCTTCGTGTCTGAAAGTGGGGTCGGAAAGGTCGAAGCAAACTGCCAGCATGTCGGGTTTTTGCTTTTCGATGAGGTCGAAGAGTGAAGCAAAAAAGCCGTGAACGGCACCGGTCGGGGTGCCGTCCTTGGCGCGCAGTCCAGATTTGAACATGGCATAAAAAGAGCGGAAGGCAAGCGAGCTGCCGTCGACTAGTACTAGAGTCTTCGTTTCTTTACTTGCTTCCACTTCAATCTAGTCCTCTTTTATTTGCTGTTTTCTTGAGCTTGACTCGGTCCCGCTTCTTGACCTCTGGGGCGGAACGGCCCTACCGGTGGTGCCATGGCCGGTGCCAGTGGCTTGCCTTCTGAAAGCGAGGGGCATTGCACACCGGTTAGTGCAGCCACTGTGGAGGCAATGTCGGCGGGTGAAACCGCTTGACCATAACGTCCGCCGGTGATGCCGAAGCCATAAAGCAGAAGCGGTACTTGTGAGTCGGCATTGTATGGCGAACCACTTTCGGTGCCATTAGCCTCGCCAGAGAAAATATAGCCTGGTTTAGGCACCACATATAGTTCGCCGCTGCGCTCCCAGAAATAGCTTTTCTTGACGCCGTCGCTGTAAGGACCACTTGGTACTTGATTGGCATAGAGCTGGGCGGTGGTGATTACTTCGGCTACACCGGGCACAGAGTGCGCCACTTTGGCGGCCAAGGCTTCCACATCGGGCTGGCGATATTTGTTTTTGTCGATGGCGTTGAAATTCAGGTAAACATAAGGGGGCTCGAATGCTTCGATCCAATCATCGGCACCAAGTCGGTTGTCGAGGGTGGTGTCCAAGAAATTCTTGAGATTTTTGGGATCGATGCGGCCGCCGTCTAAACCACGTTCTTTTGAGAATTCGGGAATGGCTTGGCTGCCACTACTGGCGGTGAAACAGATTAGGCAGTTGGCTAGACCGACTTTTTGATCAAGATAGCTGAACAGCCCGGCTATGCCTTGGTCCATGCGCAAAACAAGATCTTGCGCTTCTTGCGAGGTTGGTCCGAAGTATGAGACCAATTTGTCGCCGGCCGACAAACCAACCATTAGCAGATCTGTATCGGTGTGATTGCCCAAGCCTTCTTTTTCAATTGCTTCTTTAGCCAGGTCGAGAACCATCTGATTTGACATGGGTGTGATGGGTAGAGTGGCATAAGCCCCTTCGCCCGGCACCGGATTACTTATCACATGAGGGAATGCTTTGCCGTCTTGAGGCAGCGGTCTTTCGTGGGTATAGTCGTCTCTGGTGCTGACGCCGTACTGTGTTTCGGGCAAGAGACGCACCCAGGGCTTGGCGCTGTAACGCTCAGCCGGTCGGGTATCGTTATAGGTTTTCACCCAGTTGGGCAGGTCGCGGCCAAATTGCGAGGAAGTGACGAAATTGCCGGTTTTGCTGTCAAACCAGAGCGAGATATTGGCCAGCCTGCCGCCTAAAAGCAGGGCCTGACTGTCTGAGACTGCCATAGATATGACTTTGGCTCTGCCATTTGTGGCTAGCTTGAGTTCGTCGCCGATAGTGCTGCCCTTAAGCAGTTTGGAACTCGGTCCAGGAGCATTGGCTCCGGTCATCTGGGCGTTTTCATCGTAGACCGATGAGATGGCTTTGTTCTTGCGGCGGTCCCACCATTGGTCGGAGATGATGCCATGAGCCCAGGCATGCGCCCCTGTAGCGATAGTGGCATTGCCGCAACTGCTCATCGTATTGGCTTGCTGATAGGTGCAGTTGACAAAGTTGGCGCCGTTTTCAGCCAAAAACTTCAAACCGCCGTTGCCCATTTTGTCGCTATAGCGGTTCAAACTGGAAAAGGGCATTTTGTCCGCCACCAGCATGACCACTAGCTTTGGCTTGGCCCCTGGACCAGTATTTGTGCCGGTATCGGCTGAGGTCGGGAGGACTGCACCGAGAGAGGCTGTAATGGTAAGAAATGCAGCCAGGCAAGCTTTGAGCCTTGCGTTCATTTAGATCCCCTTGGTTGTAAACCGCTTGGTAATTATTTTGCGACTAATATTTTAGCGTTAACGGCTGAAAAGATTTTTGTGCAAATTTCACTGTAAATATGGCTTTGTGTAAAGAGTTATCTTGAGATCTAGGGCAATAGGCAGACAAAGAGCTTGCCACGCGCATAAAATCATGGGCAGGTTGCACATAGCAGTTAGAACATATTGTCAAAAGGCTGGAATTAGAACAGCCAACCCAGGCATTTAACCCAGGAGTTGAATCATGTCGGACCGTACCAAACTACTCAAAAAAGCCGTACTGACCAGTGTCGGTGCTTCATCCAATGTTGAGCGCGTCAAAGATGCCCTCAAGGAAGCCATGCAAGACCTTGTCAAAGTCGGTCAAGAACTAATCGATGACCTAGAAGAAAAAGGCAAGATCAAAACCGAATCTGCCCAATCTTTCTTGAAAGGGCTCTCTGACGAGGCTGCCAAGCGTACCGGCGGGCTCGAAAAGAAAGTTTCAAACAAGTTTCAGAAGAAAGTTAGAGATGCTGCCCGTGAATTCGGCTTTGTTTCTCTAGAACAATATGAAGAAGTGGTAGAGCGTCTCAAGGCTCTCGAAAACCACCTCGGCATCACCCCGCCGGTTAAATGCGAAGAAGAACCGGTGGATTGTGAAGTAGAAGCCGAAGTAGAAGGTGAAAATGGCGCCTCGGAAGAAGGCGGACGTAAGAAAAAAGGTAAGCGCAACGACTAATAGAGCAATCTAAAATAGGTCGGGCCCTGCCGCTGGAATTTGCAATATACGCTGACCGCTCTTAGGATCGGTCAGCGTTGCGCCTTTAATGGCTTCTTGTAAGCTCTTGTCAGCTTGCACCAAGGGGGCGCGCAATTGCCATTCCCCACCCAGCTGCGGGCAACCGGCTTCTTCCGGCAAGAGGTTGGCATTCACCGCCGTTTTGCACCAGTTGGGGTCGATATTATAAAGTTCGCTTTCTCGCGCTAGTCTGCTGCGCTTCAAATAATCTCGAGCTAGGCTCGACCAAACCACTGTTTCTTTTGTTTTGCAGGCAGTCTGGCAATAATAAATCAGCTCGCCGTTCATATGTCTCGATGAAGCGAGCGGATAGTTGCCAAAGACCAGGGTGGGAAAATCGCCGCTGAGGGCGCGGCTGTCTATAACCAAGGTTTCCGGTCTGGCTAAGCCGGCGTTTTCTTCCGCTATCAAGTCTGACAAAGATTTACCCTCGATGCTTATCTGCTGGTCGGCATCCAGCTTGGCAGCGGTGACGCTCTTTAATATGTCCGGTGTCTTGAGCCAAAAACTATTCTGATTCTCTTTTGGTTGATTGAGCTGTTTCGCTAGTTTTTCTGCTTCTTCATACAATTCAGACTCAACTAGACTTTGCAAAACCGGTTTGAAGACATAGCGCTTGCCTAAAAGATAAGCCGGTTTATCACCGGCTTGCAGACGATGAATGCCGCCTGCGGCCAAGAGAAAGAGATGCGAGCCCACCTCGAAAGAGGTGGATGCTGTCAGTTGGGCATTTTGTTGGGCTTGTGTCGAGAGATAGACGACTTTGTTCAAGACCAGTTGTTTCTGCTTTTCGTTTTCCAGCTTAATGCGGCGCAGACTGATTTCTTCCTTGGTTTTGTCGTCTTGCTTAATACCAGTCAGGTAAATCAAGTCTTGATTTAAAAGAAAGATTCTGTCGTTGCTTTCTTTGATCTTCTTATAGGCGTTAGCCTGCATCACTCTGGCTGTCGTCATTGTTTCGTTGGCCGACAAATTGGTGTTATAGATATCGGTGAGCAAATCAATTACTAGTTTGCGGCTTGGGTCTTGCAGTGAGTTCGCAGCATCATATTTTTCTTTGCGCCCAGGCAGACCGACGCTGCCATCCTGGTACAGCACCATTGGTAGTGTCGAGTTTGGAAAACGGCGCTGCCCATCGCTAAAGGCGTTGATTACAGCCTTTAAGCCTTTTTCCCTAGCGCCGCCCCTGTACAAATAGGCAAAAGTGCGGGCATCGCTCTCTTGTACAAGGCTTGTATTAGCTTGATTGGCTACCCGCTCTTGCATCGATAAATAATCCAGTTCGTTATTATCGTCTTCTCTATCAGTCTGTTCTTGGGCCTCAGCCTTAGGCGCTTCGGCAAAAGAGGCGTTCACTATTTTGAGTAGATTTTTTTGTTCTATTGGACGCTCTTGGTGCTTGACGAATTCATACAAAATTAGAGAGAGCGCTTCGCCTGGTGACATCTGCTCAAGCAGTGGTGCTTCCGGTATGGCGATATTGCCTACCAAACGGGCAGTGCCGGCCGGGTCTGCGCTTTCGCTTTGATAGCTCTGATTGCCGTTTCTATATTGGGTCCAATTGCCCTTGTTTAGCCAATCTTTGCGCTGTAAGAGGTCACGCAGGCTGGCGTCGCGGCTAAGCCTGCCGTGTGGAAAAGCAAGAACCAAACAGAGCGGCTTCAGGCGCAGGGCTTGCGGGTTGTTTCTCGTGTCGGCTTTGCTCCCGAGACTGACACAAACACTGCGTTTGGCCAAAAGCAAAGAACCACCGTTGGAGCCGGTTTCTAGACGTGCTTCCAACAACAGAGCAGAAGGCAGAGCGCGGCGATTTTTGAACTCTTCTTTGTGCCAATCGATAAAAGCTTGGTTGTCCTCGATTTTTCGCAGTGGCGGCTCTTGGGCAAAGAAATAAACTTGTTCACTTTCCTTAATTGGTACTGCCTGTAGTGCGGCGATTTTGCCTTCTTTTAAATATGTCTTGCCCTGGTCTTCGCTCAAAGCCGGTATAGATGTGACATCCAACAATTTTTGGTCTAAATAGCCCAGGCGCAAATGCAGTTCTTTAAGAGTGGTTTTGCCTCTTAGCCCACCTTCGATTGTTCTCTTGACCTCTGCAAATACAGAGCCGCCCGGGGCAATATCATTTTCTAGGCGGGCAATAAATTGACTCTGCAGTTCAGAGATGCGGACCATATCTTGAACCAGGGCTCTCTTTACCACTGGTAAATCAAGTTGCCTGGCTAGGCTGCCGCAGTTGCGCAAGAGCGAGACCGCCGTGTTGAAGCTGCGTGAATTTTCTCTATTCATCAAAGAGAGCGAGCCGAAAGTTTGGTCTTCAATAGATTTATCGGCAAGGGCGGCAGCGGCTTGCAGAGCGGCGCGGTCCACCGGATCGGTATCCGACTCTTTGATATTCATCCAGGCGATGAGCATGACATAAAGAGAGATGACGCCGCTCACAGCCAGGGTTGAGAACCAGAGTACGCCTATTGAATACCAGTCGATGCCGGTACTTTTTTCTTTAGTAAGCTTCTCTGTCATTCGGTCGCTTTCAGAAGACTCTCTAACTATCCTAACACCAGTCCGGTAGAATTAATCTGTATAAATCTCTCTGCAGAAAAGGGGTTCTTCAGTCGGTGATTGATTGGTTGCGCCATTTGCCTATCTCTTCAAATCACTGCTTAGCTTTGCAGTTATTGTTTTGTCTCTGTCTGGGCTCGCCCGATGCCGCTTCGGCACTAGAGTCAGTGGGAGTGCAGAGCCGTCTCGGCAGCCCCAAGCAAAATCAAGGCGACCTCGCTAAGGTAGAGCACTTGCTTTCGGAAGGGGCTTTGACCAAAGCGCGCCCGCTTGTGGAAGACCTTTTGGTCAAACGTCCGGGTGACCTGCAAGTGGCTCTTCTTGGGGCGAGGCTATATCGCGATATCGGTCTCACATCGATGGCTATTGTGCAGTATGAAAGAGTGCGCCGCCTGGCTCCTGAGATGGTCGAGCCTCTTATCGAATTGTCTTCACTGCACCTTGATAATTTGAGCAGTGCCATGGCAGTCGATTTGGCTGAAGATGCCGTGCACTTGGCGCCTGGCAATAAAGCGGCGCGAATTGCCCTGGTCAAGGCTTTGATTGCCAGTCAGTCGCTGAAAAGAGCGCGTGAACAGTCAGACAAGCTGCTCCTCACCTTTCCTTATGATGCCACCGTTTTGCATCTGGCTGCCGAAGTGGCGCAATCTTTCAATGAAAGTGAGCGAGCCGTCGATTTACTCAGTCAGGCTATAGATAAAGCACCAGAGAAGCTCTCGTGGCAAATTGAGCTTTCTAGAGCCTATCAGGAGCTTGGCCGCTATCAGTCGGCTCGTCAGATTTTGGAGAAGGTGCTTATTAAAGAGCCGGTCAATTTTGAGGCACTTACAGAGCTTGCCCACCTTTATGAATTCGACCTTGGCGATTATTTGTCGGCTATGAAGATCTATCGACGCATTCTTGAATTTCTGCCCGATGATGCCTCCGCCCGAGCCGGTGCCGAACGTTGTTTAGGCAAACAGGCTGATTTGGCGCTTTGGCTGAGGGGCATCATTTATCGAGCCTTTGGTAAGGCGGTTGGGCATTAGCAAAAAAAAAACGCCTGGGTTTCAGGCGTTTTTTCAATATTGCTCTTTTCAGATTTAGGGCTGAGACTTGGTGAGAACACGCTTCGGTCCGTGGATAGGATCTTCGATGATCACTGTCTTGTCGCGGGTCGGTCCCACCGAAACAATAGCCACAGGGCAGTCCAGTTCTTCGGCAATAAAGTCGAGGTAGCGCTGGGCTTCGAGGGGCAATTCTTTGAAGCTGCGCACTTCGTCTGTTTTCTTCTTCCAACCGGGGAAGCTCTTATAAATTGGTTCCATGTGTTTGAAATTGGAGCCGATGGAAGAGATTTCTTTATGGGTGGAGCCGTCTCTCTTATCTTTGTAGGCGACACAAATTTGAATTTCGTCAAATTCATCAAGTACGTCGAGCTTGGTTATAGCCAAGCAATCGAGACCGTTGATGCGCACTGAATAACGACCGATGACTGTGTCGAACCAACCGCAACGTCTCGGTCTGCCGGTTGTGACGCCCACTTCAGCCCAGGCTTTGCCGGTTTGACGCAGCATTTCGCCGATTTCGCCTTCTTGCTCGGTGGGGAAGGGACCTTCGCCGACGCGGGTCATGAAGGCTTTAGATACGCCGATAACACGGTCAATGATGGTCGGTCCGATGCCGGCGCCGATGCAGGCTCCGCCGGCAGAGGGGCTGGAACTGGTCACGAAGGGATAGGAGCCGTGATCGAGGTCGAGCAAGGTGCCCTGCGCGCCTTCGAAAAGGATGTTTTTGCGGGCTTGGACAGCGTTAAAGATGTATTCGGAAGTGTCGCAGACATATTTGCGAATTTGCTCGGCATAGCCAGAATACTCTTCCAAGATGGCTTTGGCATCAAAGGGAGGAATGTTGTACATGCGCTCCAGCAATACGTTTTTGCGAGGCACCATCCATTCCAGCTTTTCTTTCAAGACTTCTTTATCGAGCAGGTCTTCCATGCGGATGCCGCTGCGGGCGCATTTGTCAGCATAGGTGGGACCAATACCGCGCTTGGTGGTACCGATCTTGCGGCTGCCGCGGCTTTCTTCTTCGGCGGCATCGAGGGCGAGGTGGTAGGGCATGGTGACATGGGCGGAAGTTGATACTTTCAGCTTTGTATCATCCAAGCCGCGCTTCATCAGGGCATTCAATTCGTTTATGAAAGCTTTCGGGTCGATAACCATACCCGGTCCCAGGATGCAGGTTTTGCCCTCATAAAGAATGCCCGAAGGAATAAGGTGAAATTTATATGTTTCGCCGTCGACAACGACGGTGTGACCAGCATTGGCTCCGCCCTGATATCTGACGACTACGTCGGCATTTTTGGCCAAAAGGTCGGTAACCTTCGCCTTGCCTTCGTCTCCAAACTGCGCTCCGACAACAACTACGTTAGCCAAGGTCTGATCTCTCCAAACTAAACGAACGACATTATGTCTAGCCAAAAAGCATCTGCCGCGTATTTGAGCCCCTATTCGTCAACAACTTGAGTGTTGGCGTGCCGGGCTAGTCCGCAGTAGCAACGCGAATGAAAGTATTTCAACAACCCAAAGAGACTCAAGTCTCAAAGAGATCCAAAACATCTTTCAACGCTATTTAGACCCAGATAGTCTAGGGTACTCGCCAAGAGCTGTCAATTTCTCCGGCGCATACCGGTTATTATTACTTACTTATGCAGCGAATTTTTAGCACCAACTTGACTTCGGCTCAGCCGACCGCAACCCGTCTATTCGAGAGTGGGCTTGCTTCCGGGCACATGGCCCATGCCTTTCTCTTGACTGGAAGAGATAAGCGGGCCAAGTGGCAAATGGCTCGACAGTTGGCAACCTTTCTTAACTGTGAGGCGATGAATAGGGAAGGCGATGGCCAAGATGCGGGCGGCAAAGCCTGTTTGCAGCCGGAACACGATGTCGAGCATGTGGAGCTGGAAGTCATAGATGAACCGGCTTTTAACTCTGCCTGTCAAAACTGCAAATGGCTGTACCGCGATACCCATCCTAAAGCTTGGTATGTTCTCTCTTCGCAGGGCAGCAAGAGCGGCAAGATTCCGGTGGAGAGAGCAAGAGAGCTCTCGGAAGAACTGGCTTTGACCACCAGCTATAAAAGGGTGGTGGTGATAGAAGACGCATCGGAAGGCTCTTTCCATCGTCCAGCCGCCAATGCCTTGCTCAAGACAATCGAAGAGCCCCGTTCTCCCAGTCTTTTTCTCTTTTTTGCCGCCGCCGTCGACGATGTTTTGGCCACCATTGTCAGCCGCTGTCAGGTGGTGCCGCTCTTGAACCGACCGGAAGAAAATTTAGGTATCTTGATTGATGTGCCCCTGACCGGTAAAGCCCAGTCTACTGGCAATTGGCTTACCAGCGAGAGCGCTGCCATATTGGCCCGCCAAAGCTTTCTTGGGGGTAGTAGCGGCACTAAGGCTCACGGTGCCCAGCAGGTGGAAGAGTCTTTGGCTTTTGCCCAGGTGCTGCTCACTTTGATTAATGAGGCAGAAGATTCGGAAGACTCTGAGGATGAAGCTGATAATGGCGCCCATGTTTTTGACACCGCCCTAGCTTTAGAGATCAAGCGATTGACCTCAAACCCGCGACCTCTCGCTCTAGAGCGCCGCACTCGCTATTTATCAGAGCTTTTGAGATTGACCGAGGAAGCCAAGCGCCGAGTCGACCAATATGTATCAAAGAAGTCGGTTTGTGAATCTTTTGTTTTAAGTTGGCTGCAGTTGAGGCAGAAAAATCATATATGAGAAGATGTTCTAAATGAGAGCGACTAAAATTTATAAGACAGTGCTTTCTGTATCGGTGGAAGAAGAAGAAGATGTTCAAGAAAAAAGGTGACGACAAGAAAGGGGCAGCCAAAAATTCTGATGCCCAGGCTGCAGGCTCGGTGCCCGCATCTGCATCTGCATCAGGGCCAGGTGCCGAGGCTGCCGGCAATGTTTCTTCTCAAGCTATGAGCGGCGCCCAGACCGCTAGTAATTCAGCCACCAATTTGTCCGCCCAAGAACCTCTTGCCGCCGAAGGCGCGCAGGCAGGGCAGAAGAACCCTTATAAGATTAGCATCGTCACCGACGTGCTTTTGCCTGTTACTTTGGCGCTCGGCTGTTGCGGCGCCTTTTGTGCCACAGTCAAGATAGTGCCGGACAAAGTAAGCATTTATGGTGTTTCTAAAGAAATTTCGGAAGCCGAGAACGTAGCAGACAAGAGCCTGGTTTCGCCGCAATTTCCCGAAGAAGTAGCCCAATCTGAGCCCCTCAAATTGCTCAAGAAAGGTGATGTCGCCGCCGCCCTTAATGCTGCCCGCGCTCTGGCCGGCAAAAAAGGCGATGATGCCCGTTCTCTGTACGTTGCCGGAGTCACCTTGGTGCAAGGAGGCGGTAAGGCTGATAAGGAAAAGGGTGTCGAGTATTTGGCTAAAGCCTATGAGCTCGCCCCTTACAGTCAGTTTGTTCTTTTGGAATATGCCCGTGGTCTCAATGCCGTCAATCGCGATGAAGACTCGATTGGTATGTACGAAAAACTCTTGCGGGTATTTGCCGACAAGGTCGGAATGGCTCCCAAGAGAGAACTTGGTGACATGTATCTCAAGACCAATAAGTCGGCAGAGGCAGTGAAAACCTTTACCGAACTTATGCAGGTCGATTCAAAAGACCCTTCCTATCAGCGTAAGCTTGGTTTTGCTCTCGCCCAGGACGGCAAACAGCAAGACGGTTTTGAAGAGTTTCGCAAGGGCTTTACCAAAGAGCAAGACACCCTTGGCTATCCCTATGCTGTTTATGACATCGTTTCAGCCCATGCCGGTCTTTTAGAAAGTGCCCTTGCCGATCAAGAGAAAATAGTAGCCAAAAACCCCAATGATTTGCAGGCTTTGCTTGCCCTTGCCCGTCTTTATATCGGCACCAATAAGCTGAAAGAAGCGCGAGACACTCTCGATAAAGCACGCAAGCTGCAAGAACTGAATCCAGATCTGCATGAAATCATGGCCGAAGTAATGTGCAGACAAAATCAGTCAACATCAGGCTTTGATGAGTTCCGCATGGCAGTAAACAATATGCATCTCAAAGACTGAGATGCAAAAGACCAGGCAATTAGCTGGACAATAAACTAAGCAGTGGGCGCTTTTTCTATGCGCGCCAATTCGCTGTAGAGTTCCCGCTCGCGCTCTGAAATCTGCGAAGGTACCACTACTTTTGTTCGTACCAGCTGATCTCCGGCGGCGCCGCCGTCACGACCAGGCAGTCCTTTGCCCTTTAGTCTAAGCATGCGCCCGTTTTGGGTACCGGCTGGAATTCTTATCTTCACTTGCCCTTCGATTGTATTGACCAGGGCCTCTGAGCCGATAACGGCTTGGGCTGGGCTTATGGCAATTTCACAGACCAGATTGTCGCCGTCAATGGTGAAATAAGCATGGGGTTTAACCTTGATGCGCAAATAAAGATCGCCCTTGGTGTTGGTACCGCTGGCAGTGGCGCCTTCTCCGGGGATTCTTACTTTTTTGCCTGGTCTCAGCCCTGATGGAATCTTGACTTCGAGTGTGCGGGGCTTGCCGCCCGGCGCGCTCAGCTGCAAAGTTCTTCTTGTGCCGCGGGCTAATTCTTCTACCGTAAGCTCTATATCGGCTTCTTGGTCGAGCATATGTCTTCTGGTCTGCGCGCCTTGTGCCTTTTGCTGCTGGGGTGAGCCGAAGGTCTGACCAAAGAGCATGTCGAAGAAATCGGAGAATGATTTGTTGGCTCCGATATCGCCCAAATTGCCAAAGTCAAAGCTGAAGCCGCTAAAGTCGGGCGGCGGCTTGAAGTTATCGCCGGCTTTCCAATTGGCCCCTAGTTGGTCGTATCGACTGCGCTTTTCAGGATCTTTGAGAACTTCATAGGCTTCGTTCAGCTCTTTGATCTTCTCTTCCGCCTTGGGGTCGTTTTTATTGGCGTCGGGATGATACTTTCTAGCCAGTTTGCGATAGGCCGCCTTCACTTCATCAGCGCTGGCTTTGCGATCGATACCGAGAATTTCATAGTAATCTTTGAACTTTACCAAGTGGTGCTCCTTGCTCTTGCACGCCCGTGCCGACCTGTGGCAGAACCACAAGTCTATTTTAAGCTAAAGCGAGCTGCAACTTGCAAGCACGGCTAGATTTATTTCAGAGCCTCTTGATGTTCGACCGCCCGGTGCGAGAGGGTGGTGATTAGTACCGGCGCTCCCACCAAGGGAATGCCGCCCACAAAGGGTAACGAGCCTAGATTGAGAAAGGGACCGACGTTGAAGTTGGTTCGCACCGAAAATTCGTATATCTTGTTTGTGCTATCTGGCGTACCGGTAACGCCGGTGTTTGGCCCGTACTTTGTGACCGCCTTGGAGTTCAAATCGGTCTCGGTAATAAAAAGATCGACGCCGGTGCCATTGGAGCCGCCCACTGGTTGCAGTTTGGCAAATCTGCCGATGCCTGAATTGGTCATGCTGGTGGCGGCATTGCGCATCTCGGTAAGTGCCTGGGCGTATGTGGCGGCACTGGCCGCCTGGACGGCGCAGGTTTGTCCGAGCATGGCAACCGAGGCATAACCGGTGCTGAAGCTAAGCAGGTTAATCATTGGAAAGAGAACTGCCAATATAAAGACCATTAAAGCCGGTGCAAACTCTGCCATTTGGGCCGAGGCGCCAACCCGGTTTCGAGCTTTGCCTGCTCTGAAACTCTTTGTCGACAAGCATTGCGAGTAAAGACGCATATCAAACCCCCAGTCTAAACTGTTTCCCCGACAGTCAATTTAAGACCTATGCTTATAGTCATACCACTATTGCCCATCATTTAATCTAGACTGTGCTTTCAGTCGGCAAACCTTGTCCGTGATTAAAAGTGATACTGAATACAGTGGCATTCTCTCAACCCAAGGCGAGACAGTCAGCATTAAAATATGGCGGGGGGTTTCACATATAGAAGTTTGGTGGAATAATAAGGTTAGTTGGGGTTAATAATCGGGGGTGCGCACCCTCGCCAGACCAAGCTGGAATCAGATCTTGAATCTACTTTGTACAAGGCATTGGTACCTGCACTAAATTCTTGACTAGTCTTTCAATATTGGAGCGCAATGTTTAAGTCAGTTACCTCAGATAACCTAGATAGATACGCCGGCAGAAGAACGAAAGCCAAAGGGCAATCGTCTGTGGAGCTTGTGGCCGGCTTGATTATCTTGGTTCCGATAATTCTTTGCCTCTTTGACCTCGCCGTCATAGTAATCGGTGTGCAAATCAACGATGCTACTTGCCGAGAAGCCGCCCGAGTGGCTTCAATTGGTGATCCCACCGACTGCAATAAACGAGCCCAGGCCATTGTTGCCAGGGCTAATGCTCAGGGCAGTTCCATGCTTTCTAACTTTCAATTGCAAAGTTGCACTTCCACAATAAGCCCGGCTCAGATAACCGCCATGAAAGCCAATTTCGGCGGGCCGGTCAGCGGCACGGTCTCAGTTGTCACCCAGGTTGATATCAAGCCCTTTGTGGTGCACTATGCCTATTCGGGTGGGGCGCCTCTCACCTTCCAGGCCAGGCAGACCTATCCATTCACTTATGTGGTTCCCAATACTGCCGGGGGACCATAACCTCAAGGCACGGTGCAGTAAGAAAAGAGGCTCGGAATTCCGAGCCTCTTTTCTTTGAAATTTATTTGGACTAAACAGTGGCTACTTTAGATAGGTCTTGCAAAGTATTCAAATCGAGCTTAACGCCGGGACCCATTGTGGTGCTGACATAAACAGATTTGATATAGGTACCTTTTACCGATGAGGGCTTGACCTTCTGCACTTGGTCGACTACTGCAGCCAAGTTTTTCAAAAGTCTGGCATCATCAAAGGAAAGTTTGCCGATAGCCATCTGCACGATACCGCCGTCTTTTTCAGCGCGGAAAGATACTTTACCGGCTTTCAATTCTTTTACGGTTTTGCCGACATCGAAGGTGACTGTGCCGTCTTTGGGGTTGGGCATGAGGCCTTTCGGACCCAGGATTTTACCCATTTTGGAGAGCATGGCCATGGCGTCGGGAGTGGCGACCAATTTGTCGAAATCGAGGAAACCAGCACCGATTTTCTCAACCAGTTCTTCGGCTCCGAAATGATCGGCGCCAGCAGCTTCGGCTTCTTTCAATTTGTCGCCTTTGGCTACAACTGCCACGCGCACTTCTTTACCGGTACCACCGGGTAGGTTGACGGTGGAGCGAACTTGCTGATCGTTTAGTTTAGGGTTGACGCCTAGTTTGAAATGAACTTCGACGGTCTGGTCGAATTTGACAGAGTTCTCTTTCTTGAGAGCTTTGATAGCTTCTTCGGCATTTACAGCCTGGTTGTGCTCTTTATAGAAGGTATCAAGCTTTTTGCGTCTTTTGGTGAGCGTAGCCATTTTTGAAATTCCCTGATGGTTGCTTTGATTTCTCGTACTTAATTGTCTCGTCTTAGTCGACGATGGTGATTCCCATATTTCTTGCGGTGCCCTGAATCATGCTTTCAGCAGCTTCCAGGGTGGTGGCGTTGAGGTCGGGCATTTTCACCTTGGCGATTTCGGTGACTTTAGCTCTGCTCAGAGTGCCAACTTTGTTTTTGTTGGGAGCAGCCGAGCCTTTTTCCACATTGGCGGCTTTCTTAATAAGTTCGGCAGCCGGAGGAGTTTTGAGAACGAAGTCGAAGGAGCGATCTTCGTAAACTGTGATTTCGACTGGTACTACCGAGCCAGCTTTGTCTTGTGTCTTGGCGTTGTACTCTTTGCAGAACTGCATGATGTTGACGCCGTGCTGACCGAGAGCCGGACCGATAGGCGGTGCCGGGTTGGCTTTGCCAGCTTGAATTTGAAGTTTTACCTTACCTACTACCTTTTTCACGGTTCTCTACCTAACTTGCTTTGCTGTATATCTGATTGGTCGAATTATGGATCATATGGTAGATGCGCCTAAGCGTCCACCACATTTACACTTTTATAACCTGGTTGAACTCCAGCTCGACTGGAGTAGCACGTCCGAAGATGATAACAGAAGCCTTGATTCTCTCTCTTTCCAAGTTTACTTCTGTAACTTCTCCGGTAAAGTCTGCGAACGGTCCGCCGGTTATGCGAACGTAATCGCCCACTTTGACGTCGATAGCGGCAGGCTTCTTGCCCTTCATGCCGGTCATAGCCATCTGACGTCTCAAGATTTTGCGAATTTCAGAATCTTGAACTGGTGTCGGTTTCTTACCGGCGCCGACATACTTAGTTACTCCGGGAGCTTCTCTCACGACTCTCCAGGAATCATCGTCAAGGATCATTTCGACGAAAACATAACCGGGATATTCGCGTTCGCGCTTCTCCACACGTTTGCCGTCTTTGACTTTGGTCACCATTTTCTCCGGCACGATAACTCCGAAGATACGATCTTGAGCGCCCATAGTGAGGATGCGCTTTTCGATGTGCTCCTTCACTTTGTTCTCGTGACCGGATGCAGTTTGTACTGCATACCAGCGTCTTTGACCGTCAGTCTTGATAAAGCCCATTGTCTTTAGTTTGCTCCTTAACCTCTGCCCACTCCGGCTCCGTGCAGTCTTGCCCAGTGCTCAAGCGGACCGAATATGACGTGTCCGAGAACCCAGTCGATGCCCAGCACCATGACGGTGATGGCCGAGACCAGGAAGATTACGCTCCAGGTTTCACGCACGATTTGACGGCGATCGGGCCAGGTGATTTTGCGGTGCTCTATGGCAACCTCTTTCATAAACTGAGCAATGGCCTTGATGCCTGAGGCTTCTTTTTCAGCCTGCGGTTTCTTTGGCTCTTTGCCCGGTTCTTGTTCGGAGGGTGCGGTTACTGTCATGTTTTGGTTTGCCATAGGTTCAGCGTTCACCATTTATAAATTCGCGCCCTGAAGGAATCGAACCCTCATCAAAGGTTTTGGAGACCCCCGTTTTACCATTAAACTAAGGGCGCTTGAAGACCCATACGGGCCTTTGCCTAGCTGGTTTCCGCCTCTTTTCTGCGCTTGAGGCGCCGGCAGAAACCAGTCAGTGCTTATTTCTTGGTTTCTTTGTGCTCAACGCTCTTACGGCAGAATTTGCAGTATTTGTTGATGTTGAGTCTTTCGGGATCGTTTCTCTTATTCTTCATGGTTGTGTAGTTGCGTCTTTTGCACTCTCCACAAGCCAGAGTGATGATGATGCGATCATCTTTCTTAGCCATGTTCCAACTCCCCCTGTATAACGCACAGGCAACGGGTGAATTACCGACAAGTATCGGACAGTTTTGCTAATGACTTGCGCACTAAAAAAGAACGCAAACCAAAAAGGCCTCCTCGGAGGCGTCGATAGAGTATATCCAGCAGCCCGAAAAACTGTCAATAAAGCTAGAATAGTCGGGTCGCACATAGACCGCACCGGCTGGGGCTCGATATGAGATGGCGATAAGTAAACAAAGGGGAGACTTGGGTTTTTGAGGCTTGTTGGGGCGTGGGGGTAAATAAAGCAGCTCTGAGGAAGAGCAATAGACCGGCGAAAGATGACCGCTTTTTAATTTCTTTCGTTAAGTTATTTCTCGCAGAGCCGGGCTGTAAAGCGTCTCAAGGGTGGGTTGTCAGTCGGCTACCTCTATATATGGCTCCGCTTTTTCTCTTGTTTCTTGTCCCAACATTACTGACTGCTTGTAGCGATAATTCAAATAAGTCTAGTAATACAAATAACTCTAGTGGTTCACCTTTGGCGCTGCGCAAACCTTACGAAGACAAGGTGTTGCGCATCAATCTCGGTACCGAGCCCCCTGGTCTTGACTGGCACACTTCAACCGATTCCACCTCTTTTGATGTGGTTTCCAATCTCATGGTCGGCCTCACCCAGTACACCAATGATTTAGAGGTGAAACCCTCTTGTGCAGCCAGTTGGGATGTGCTCGACGGTGGTCGACGCTATTTGTTTCATCTGCGCGATGGTGTCACTTGGACCGACGGCAGGCCGGTTACCGCCTTTGATTTCGAGTTTGCCTGGCGGCGTTTGCTCAAACCGGAAACGGCTGCGCAGTATGCCTTCTTTCTTTACGATATAGAGGGGGCGCGCGATTTCAACACCGGTAAAATTCGCGACTTTAGCAAGGTCGGACTGAAGGCACTCGATGCAAAAACTTTTCAAGTGAAGCTGAGCAAACCAGCCGCATACTTTATTTATCTCACTGCTTTCTGTCCGACTTTTCCCCAAAGGAAAGATATAGTCGAGCGGTTTGGCGACCGTTGGACCGAGCCCGAACATTTAGTCACCAATGGACCATTCAAGTTGGCTAAATGGCAGCATGAGTACAAAATCGAGCTTGATGCCAACGAGAAATTTTTTGAAGGCAGACCGGCCCTCTCCAAAATCAAAATGTTCATGGTGCCGGAGGCTTCAACCGCCTTTGCTCTTTATGAAAACAACGAACTAGACTTTGTCGATAATCGTTCCTTTTCCACCCCTGATGTCGAGCGTTATCGGTCCTCGCCCGAATACCGCAACTTTCCGCTATTGAGGGCTTATTATCTGGCTTTCAACGTCAGTAAGAAACCCTTTGATGATGTGCGGGTGCGTAAAGCTTTTGCCATGGCCATCAATCGTAATGTCTTTCCCAAAATCTTGCGCCGCGGTGAAAGACCGACCAATAGCTGGATTCCTCCAGCCCTGGGTGGGACCGGCTGCGGTCTTCCTTTCGATGTGGCAGCGGCAAGGCGACTTTTGAGTGAAGCCGGTTTTCCGGACGGCAAGGGCTTTCCCGAGACCAAATTGCTCTATCCCAATCGTGAAGATGTGCGGCTAGTGGTGGAAGCCACCCAAGATGAATTAAAGCGCAATTTAGGCGTCAAAATTGATCTAGTCAATCAAGAATGGAAGGTCTATCTAGCCACTACCCGTAAAGACCCGCCCCAGATGTTCCGCGATTCTTGGGGGGCTGATTTCCCTGACCCAGAGACCTTTATGAATCTGTTTACTACTTTCAACGGCAATAACCACACGCGGTGGCATAGCCAAGATTATGATGCTTTGATTGAACAAGCCGAAGGCGAGCAAGATAAAGAGAAAAGGAAAGCCCTCTATCAGAAAGCCGATGTTATGCTCTGCCGCGATGCCGTTCCCATTGTTCCTGCTTATCTAGCCACTCAAAACATTATGGTCAAGCCCTGGGTGAAAGGCATTGCCGTCAACCCTCTAGACTTTCAGTTTTTCAAAACCGTAGAAGTGGGAGAATCAAATAAATAATGTTCTCTCTGATAATACGCCGAATTTTGATGTCTATACCGGTACTACTTATAGTGGCATCGCTTACTTTTGCTCTGGTGCGCATTGTCCCGGGGGGGCCTTTTGACAGCGAGAAAAGCTTGCCGCCCGAGATTGTCGCCAACTTGAATGCCAAATATCATCTCGATAAGCCGGTGCATGAGCAATACTTCCTTTATATCGGGCGACTCTGCCGCGGCGACCTTGGTGTCTCATATAAATACGTCAATCGCACGGTCAACGATATTCTTTTCGATGCTTTCCCCGTCTCTTGCCAGCTAGGTATTGTCGCCCTCGGCTTAGCCGTGCTCTTTGGCGTGCCTCTGGGCGCCATTGCTGCTCTCAACCGGGGCAAAAGGCAAGATGTACTGGCTATGTTTCTATCCACTATGGGTGTTTCTCTGCCGGGTTTCGTCATCGGTGCCGTGCTCATTTATGTCTTTGCCATCAAGCTGCGCATCTTGCCGGTGGGGCTCTGGGAAAGTCCCTGGCATGTGATATTGCCGGCGGTGACGCTTGCATTCTCTCCTGGTGCTTATTTGGCCCGACTTACCCGCGCTTCGGTTTTGGAAGTGGTTGAAAAAGATTGGGTGAGGACAGCCCGCTCTAAGGGCTTGTCGGAAGAGAAGACGATAGTGCGTCATATCTTGCGCAATTCGCTTATGCCGGTGGTGACCGTGCTTGGTCCTTTGACTGCCATCGTCATTACCGGCTCTTTTGTGGTCGAATATATTTTTGCCATTCCCGGTATGGGGCGCTTTTTCATCACCGCCGTCATGAACCGCGATTATGATTTGATTTTGGGCACCACAATGGTCTTTGCCGTTCTCTTGATCGTCGCCAATATGTTTGTCGATATAGTTTATCAATGGCTTGACCCCAGGCTGAGGATGGAGTGATGACAGCAGCTAATCGCTCGCCCTGGCAAAGACTTTTGAAGATACCAACCGCGGTGCTTGGCTTGGCGGTGATTGCCGCTATCTGTCTAGTGGCGCTTTTGTCAGCTTTTGGTGTGGAGTTGACGCCCTTTGCCTACGATCAGACTAGTTCGGACTATTTGGCTGCGCCTAGTTGGCTGCATCCGATGGGTACCGATGAGTTAGGGCGTGATCTCTTGGCTCGCATCATATATGGTGCCAGGTTGTCTATTGCCATCGGTTTGACCACAGCTCTTACTGCTTTTCTGATTGGCAGTGTTTACGGGGCTATCGCTGGTTTTTCTTCGCCTAAAGTTGATGCCCTGATGATGCGAGGCGTCGATATCGCCTACAGTTTGCCCGATTTGCTGGTCATGATCTTAATTGGCGTGGTTATGGGGCGCGGCACTTTCGGCATACTCATAGCCTTAGGGCTGGTGAGTTGGATGGGGACTGCTAGGTTGGTGCGTTCTCAGTTTCTCACATTGAAAAACGAAGAATTTATCGAAGCCGCTTATGCCCAGGGGCAGAGCAATCTCAATGTCATTCTCAAACATCTTTTGCCCAATGCCCTCGGACCAATTATCGTGGCCCTGACGTTTACTGTCCCTTCGGCGATTCTCTCCGAGTCTACCTTAAGCTTTATCGGACTGGGTCTTTCGCCGCCGGCTTGTTCCTGGGGCACCCTGGCTTCTGATGGTTGGCGCAGTTTAAGGGCTCATCCTCATCTCATTTTCTTTCCGTCGCTCTTTATCTTTATCACCGTGCTCTCCTTCAATTTCTTGGGCGACGGGCTGCGCGACGCTTTAGATCCCCGCACCCGACTTGGCAAGGGGAAATAGCTATTTTTGCTGCGATCTGATTGTATATTAGGCAGGAGTATCTAAAAGAGGATAGGGCATTGGCTAGAATTTCCGGGGCTGTCTTTTCGGTGTCACTGGCTTTGGCGGGTCTTTTTTCTGCTCTGGCACCGGCCTTTGCCGGTGACCGAGGCTGGGTGCTCACCCAGAGGTCTACTAATTTCGGCGATGCCTACATCTATATCAGCGCTTCCGGGCTAAAGATGGTCTCTCCCAAGTTGGGCTGCACCGTTGTCACCAGTGCTCCTGGCTGGAGCGTATCTTTCTATAACGACAAGACCAGGCAGTTCTACAGCACTACTTTTGAAAAGTGGACGGCTGAACTGAATCAGAAATTTGCCTCGCGCGGTCAGAGTTTGGCTGAAAGACCATGGGCCAGGGGGACTGTAGGTGGAGTAGCTGGACTCAAGGCCACTTCTTACAGCATTCGCAATGCCAGCCTATCTTCTAAGGCCGGCGGCCGCCGTCAGTCGGTCAATGCCGCCGATTGTTGGGTGGCTGATGAAATTCAAGTGCCTTCCCAGGTCTCAGCCATGATTTCGCGAGCCTATGGTCTGCCCAATACACGCTCCTTTCCGCTGCGCATTACTCTTTACACCAATAACAGTCCTCAAACCGTGCTTGATACTTATCGGTCGCAGACTTGCGACATTCCGCCGACTTATTTCGGCGTGCCCGCCGGCTATGCCCGGGTGAACAGCGAAGCTGAAGTGATGATGGATGACGAGACCAAGCAAATATTGAACGACTTGGCATCTGATTCGCCTGGTCAAGGCAATAATGCCAGCGTGGCGCCGGTACCTCAGCAGCCGGCCTATACCCAGCCGAGCGGCGGCCAAAATCAATATAGTGGGCAACAGCAATATACGGGGCAGCAGCAATATACTGGGCAACAGGGTGCTGCCAGCGCCGGCGGCGGCTCGATAGCCTTACCAGGCGGCTATACTCTAGACCGCGAGAAATTGCAGAAGATCAAAGAAAAGCTTTTGAACGGCAATACCTATAAGTAAGTAATTTGTCTGCTAGATAAATTGTCTTCTAATAGGCCTTACCCGACCCCTTATATGTGGGAAATTGGGAATTTCGGGTATATGGTGTTGTGCACTAACTTTTCGTGGCTATGCGTTTCAACGTCAATTTAAAGATCTCGCATAAGGGCTTCATCCTGGTCTTAGTACCTTTGGTCTTTGAATTGGTGTTCTTGATTATCTTGTCTGTCTTACTGCAGAAAGCTGAAGAAGAAGTACAGAGACAGGTTCGTTCCAAGGCGATTATTTCTCAGGCAAACGCACTTTCTAAGCATTTCTATGATGCCGGCGTAGCCATGGGCGGCTATTCCATTACCAAGAGCCCGCTTTTTTCCGACCGTTACGACAAGATTGTGCGTCAGATTCCTATGGATTTGACCGAACTTTCGAATTTGGTCGGTGACAATGACAAACAGCAGCAGATCTTGGTGCGTCTCAAAACCATTACCTCAGATGGTTTGAAGATTTTGGGCGAAGCCAAGTCGGCTATTGACGATAACAGAGTGGATGTGGCTCAGTTTAGAGCCCGCCATATGTACAAACAAATCAGGCAATTGGCTGACCAGTTGCAAGACGAACTTAAGGGTCTCACCGAAGACGAACGCAAGATTGAAAACGAAAGCCCTGAGCAACAAAACCGAAGTAGAACCATGGTTAAGGTCTTCTTGGTGGTGGGCGTCGTCGTCAACATCGCCATAGCCTTCCTCTTGTTGTATTACTTCCTCAAGAGCATTTCCATCCGTCTCAATACTGTGACCGATAACTCATTTAGGTTAGCCCGTGGTCAAAGGCTCAATCCTCCACTTACTGGGGCTGATGAAATTGCCCAGTTGGACGATGCCTTTAGAAGTATGGCTGAGGCACTTGCCGAAGCCAGCCGCAAAGAGCGCGCCGTTATTGAAAATGCTGCCGATGTAATTTGTTCAATCGATACAGATGGAAAGTTTGTCGCTATCAACCCGGCATCTTATGAAAGCTGGGGTTATTATCCAGATGAACTGATGGGGCGCCGCTTTATCGAAGTAATCGTGCAAGACGATATTCCTGAAACCATTAGGGCGGTGCGTTCGGTGCGTGGTGCCACCGGCAAGGTCTCTTTTGAAAACCGAGTCAGGAAGCGGGACGGCAGCATAGTAACTGTATTGTGGTCGGCAGACTGGTCTGAGAAAGACCGGGCTCTTTTCTGTGTCGCTCACGATATCACCCAAAGAAAGTTAGCCGAAGAAACTTTGAGACAGTCGGAAGAACGCATCAGAAAGATCATCGTGCACATGATCGTCGGCTTGCTCATCATCGACAAAGACGGCCGAGTAGAGTCGGTGAACCCGCGTTCTGAAGCCATGTTCGCCATGCGCAGTCATGAAATGGTCGGTCGCCACATAATGTCTCTCTTTGCCGATAGTCGTATCTTTTCGGTCAATGATGCCAATGACCGGGCTGCCTTTATGGAAACCTTGTTTACTAAAGCCAATAACCGTATCGGTGAATTCGACTGTTTGAATGCTCGCGGTGAAGATTTCCCTGTAGAGCTGTCGCTGGCTGAATTTGATTATGGCGACGGTAAGATGCGCTATATGCTCAACATCCTTGATGTGTCTGAGAGACGCGAGGTGGAGCGTATGAAGAAAGAATTCGTTTCCACCGTATCGCACGAATTGCGTACACCACTCACATCTATTCGTGGTTCGCTCACCTTGCTTGCCGTCGGTGCCATGGGGCAACTGCCCGATCAGGTCAAAAAAGTGGTCAGTATTGCCGAACGCAACACCATAAGACTAATTGGTCTAATCAACGATATCCTCGACATTGAAAAACTAGAGGCCGGCAAACTCGATATGGTTTTCGAGAATACGCCGCTCACCAACATATTAGAGCGTTCAGAACAAGCTGTTTCAGCCTTTGCCTCAAATAACGGCGTCACTCTCGATATGCAGCCGACCAACTTTGTCGTGCACGCCGATGGTGACCGTTTGGTTCAGGTTATAGTCAACCTGGTCTCCAACGCTGTTAAGTTCTCGCCCAAGGGGGCTGCCGTCACTGTCGTCTGCCGTGAAGAAGAAGGCGGCATGGTGGAAGTGCAAGTCATAGACCGTGGTCGTGGTATTCCTGAGTCTTTCAAGAACCGCTTGTTCCAGCGCTTCCAACAGGTAGAAGCCTCTGATGCTAAGAAGAAAGGCGGTACAGGTTTGGGTCTGGCCATTTGTAAGGGTATAGTCGAGCAGCATGGCGGCAGTATCGGGGTTGAGTCGGAAGAAGGCAGGGGCAGTACATTCTGGTTCCGTGTCCCAAAGGCACAGGTAATTAATGCTGCGCCGCCCTCGCCTCCGACCATGGCCTCGGGCGGTGCAATGACCATGAGTATGCAGCAATAACGAGGTATTGATGAAGGTTCTCATAATCGACGATGAGGAAGATTTCCGCACGGTCGCCAGTTCTTGTCTTGGTTTATTGAACGGTGCTGAAGTCTTAGAGGCTGGAAGCGGACAAGAAGGTATCAAAATAGCCTGTGATGAAAAACCCGATGTCATCTTGCTTGATCTTTGCATGCCCGGCATGGATGGCACAAAGACTCTGGAGAATCTGCGTAAAGAACCGGAAGCCTCGGAAGTGCCGGTCATTTTTTGCACTACCAAGGGTATGTTCGAGCAATTTGAAGAAATGAAAGCCATGGGGGCGCTGGCTGTTATAACCAAGCCCTTCGACCCTCTTCGTCTCTACGATCAGATCAATACAATTTTGACCAATGCTGGAAAACTGCCTTGCGCAGAGAATAGTGAATAAGGGTTATTTGCAGCAGACTGGGTATTACTAGATTAGGTGTTTTGGTTTTGGCATGGGATCCCGTTTGGATTGACTAGGAGATAATCAATGAGAGTTCTCATCATCGATGATGAAGAAGATACACGTCAGATTGCCTGCATGAGCTTGAGCCTGTTGGGTGGTCTTGATGTTATCGAAGCAGAAAATGGACAGGACGGAGTCAACAAGGCGGCTGTCGAGCAGCCCGATGTTATCTTGCTCGACATGATGATGCCGATGATGGATGGTCCGAGTACTCTGGAAGCCTTGCGCAGTAATGAACGCACCCGCAATATACCGGTGATTTTCCTTACTGCCAAAGCCATGACCACTGAGATCGAGCGTCTCAAGAGAATGGGGGCTAGAGGCGTTTTGACCAAGCCATTTGATCCGACAGTTCTGGCGAATCAAATGAGGGCCATTCTGGAGGGTTAGGACGGCATGGCCAACTGGCAGGAGACCTTTTCAGAACTGAAGAGCCAATATGTGCAGCGTTCAACTGACAGGCTGGCTCAGATTATCGAATTGGTAACCAAGCTAATTTCCAATCCAATGAATAAAGATCTGGCTCAACAGCTCAGTCGACATTTTCATTGGCTGGCTGGATCCGGCAGTATGTACGGCTTCCAGAAAGTCTCCGCCATGGGGCTGGAGGGTGAAGCTCTCTGCGACCAAATTGTCGCCCAGAGCGGGCCCGCCTCACCGATTGATCTTGAAAAGTTGAAAACTTTGCTGCAAGAGCTTTCCACCCAGTTTACCGGCTCTGATGATGCCGGTGATACCACTCTCAATCTTGGTAAGGGGAGAGCGGCTCCGGCAGTCGGTCGACAGGAAGTTCTCATTGTCGATGAAGATTCGAAAGAGGTTGATTTTCTCAAGAGGCAGGTGGAAGACGCCGGCCTCGCCTTCCGTTGTGCTCGCTCTTTTGCCACAGCTCTAGCTGAAATTGAAAAGCGCATGCCCGACGGTATGATTCTAGAAATTCCACTGCCTGACGGTGATGCCTACGAACTGGTGGAAAAGATAAGAGCCATGCCCGGCGGCGATGAGATGGCTATTTTGATTGTTTCCAAACAAACAGGCTTTTTAGACAAGGTCAGGTCGATACACTGCGGTGCTGATGCCCACTTTGAAAAGCCTATTGATATCAAAGCCATGTTTCGTCGGCTCAAATATTTGCTTGATAAACGCTATCAAGAAACTCCGCGTATTCTTTCAGTGGAAGATGATCCCGACCAGGCTGCTTTTATTAGAGCCTTTCTTGAATCGGCTGGCTATCAGGTTCGCACTTGTACCGATCCTAAAAATTTCGAGTCTTATATGTCGGCTTTTCAGCCCGACTTGGTTTTACTAGATGTGATGTTGCCGGGCATGACCGGCTACGAATTAGCCCGTTATATCAGGCAAGACGAAAGACATGCCACTTTGCCGGTGCTTTTCTTGACCACACAAGGTCAGATAGATGCTCGCATTGAAAGCGCTCGCGCCGGAGGCGATGATCACCTGGTCAAGCCTGTGCCGCCGGCTCTCTTGCTTAGTTCGGTCAGTTCAAGATTAGAGCGCGCCCGCTTTTTGAAGACTTTGCTGCGACGCGATGGTTTGACCTCTTTGCTCAACCATACTTCTTTTATGGAACAAGCTCAAACTGTGGTGGCACAGCGTCGTCGTCATACCGGCTTCACCGCCATGATCTTGCTCGATATCGATTATTTCAGATCAATCAACGAAAGACATGGTTATCCTGGCGGCGACAAAGTCTTGGTCGCTCTTTCGCTCCTACTTCGCAAACGTCTAAGACAGTCAGACATCATTGGGCGCTATGCCGGCGACGAGTTCGGCATCATTGCCGAAGGTCTCGATGAGGCTGAAGCCCTGGCTCTCTCCGGTCGACTACTTTCCGACTTTGCCTCTATACAGCATTCCACCCTTTCTCATTCAGGCTTTTACGCCACTTGCTCGGCTGGAATTTCGATACTAGATGCTAAAAATATGACTGTGGAAAGTTGGGTGCAATCTGCCAGCAAAGCTTTGCAACAGGCTAAGAGTGCTGGACGAAATTGTGCTATTGCTTATCATCCTGAAGCGATCAGTCGGCAGTAAGCAAGATAAATAAGAAAGGATCTCAAGGTGCCCCCTGGCAAATCTACTGTGATAGCGGTTTTAGGTGCCGGATCGTGGGGGCTGACCCTGGCTAGTCTTTGGGGTGGCAAGCCCGATTGTCTGGTCAAAGTCTATTGTCGCAATCAAGAGCGGGCTAAAAGCCTGGCTTCTAGCCGTCAGATAGATCGTCCTAGAACTCAGCCATTGCCTGAAAGTGTCGAGGTCTTAAGCGATCTCGCCGCCTGTCTTGAGGGGGCTGATGTCAATGTCTTGGTTTGTTCCTCGCAAGGGATGCGAGCCTTGACCGAAGCTATGGCTAAGACCGGTCTGGCTATGCCGGTTCTGGTCAGTGCCGTCAAAGGCTTGGAATTGAAAAGTCATCTTAGAATGAGCGAGATCATCCAGGCTGCTTTTCCTCAGGCGGCGGTGGCGGCACTATCTGGTCCAAATTTAGCAATGGAAGTTCTCAGTGGCTTGCCGACAGCCTCAGTGGTGGCTTGTAAAGACATCGCTGTTGCCAAGCAACTGCGCCAGGTTTTGAGCGCGCCGCGCTTTCGAGTTTATGCCAATGACGATCTGCCCGGTGTGGAATTGGGTGGCACCCTCAAAAATGTCATTGCTATTGCTGCCGGTGTCTGCGACGGCTTGGGGTTGGGGGTGAATGCCAAGGCTTCTCTTTTGACAAGAGGGCTGGCCGAAATGACGAGACTTGCCGTTAGGCTTGGCGCCCGCCCGAGTACCATGGCCGGACTCTCCGGTATGGGGGATCTTTTTGCCACTTGCGAAAGCAGCCTTTCGCGCAATTACCGCGTGGGCTATGGTCTAGCCCGAGGCAAGAGTCTTGAAACCATACTTACTGAACTGGGTCAGGTGGCGGAAGGGGTGACCACTACCCAGGCAGTTTGTGAACTTTCGATAAGACTCGGACTGGAGCTGCCCATAGCTGAGCAAGTGGAGTCCACACTTAAGGGTATTTCGACGCCTGAAGAAGCGATCATGGCCCTTTTGTCAAGACCGCTCTCCAGTGAGTAATGCAAAAACAAGGGGAACAAAGTGCCGAATCGAGTTTTGATGCTTTCCTGGGAATACCCGCCACGCATTATTGGTGGTCTGGCGCGAGTTGTCTGGGCCCTTTCGCGTGAGCTGGTGCTTTCTGGTGTGGAAGTGCATGTGGTCACTGCCGACCATCCAGGACAGGCCGAGCATGAAGTGGTTGACGGTGTGCACATACACCGCGTCAAAACTCAGACCGATACCACTCCTGATTTTCTTTCTTGGGTAAACCGCTTTAATTTTGGGCTTTTGCAATATGCCATCAAGCTGCATCAGCAAGCCCCTTTCGACATTATTCATGCCCATGACTGGATGGTCACCGATGCTGCTTGGGTATTGAAAAGCGGCTTTGGTCTTCCTCTTGTCGCCACCATGCATGCCACCGAAGCCGGTCGCATGCACGGCATTCACAGCGACTTGCAGCGTTATATTCACCAGATGGAGTGGCGTCTTACTTTTGAAGCTTGGGAAGTGATAGTCAATTCTCATGCGATGAACGGTGAGTTGCAGACGCTCTTCGGCTTGCCACCCAATAAGATTGCCGTGGTGCCGAACGGCACCGACCCTAGTGTTTTTGATTTTGAGTGCGATGTGCGTCCCATCAGAGGACGCTTTGTTTCAGAGCATCAGCAGATAGTGCTCTATGTCGGTCGCATGGTGCGTGAGAAAGGCGTGCACGTATTGCTCGAAGCAGTGCCCCGCGTAATTTCTGAGCGTCCCGGTACGCAGTTTCTTTTTGTCGGCACCGGCTATTATTTAGACGATCTGAAGCGTCAAGCAGAAGCCCTCGGTGTTTCGCACCATACCCATTTTCTTGGCTATGTCGGCGATGAAGAGTTGAAACATCTCTATAAAGCCGCCGATGCTGTGTGCATACCCAGTCTTTATGAGCCTTTCGGCATAGTGGCCTTGGAAGGCATGGCCGCCCAAGTGCCGGTGGTAACTTCCGATGTCGGTGGTCTGAAAGATTTCGTCGAAAATATGGAAACCGGCGTCACCACTTATGCAGGCGATGCCGGTTCGCTTGCCTGGGGGCTTTTGCAAGTTTTGCGCAACCCCGAGTTGGCCGACAAACTGCGCGAGACTGCTTATGACAAAGTACAGCACATTTATAACTGGAAAGTAATTGCAAGGCGCACTCGCGAGGTCTATCAGAAAGTTTTGAACGAATCGGAAATGGTCAAAGCCGAGCGTTCAGTCATGGTTTCAGATAAAGAGAAAACTGCTAGCAGTGGCAAGGGGAGGTAGTTAGATGAAAGCTGTTATCATGGCCGGCGGCTCCGGCACGAGATTGCGCCCACTCACTTGCAATCTGCCCAAGCCGATGGTGCCTGTGGCTGGTAAGCCTATGTCTGAGCACATAGTCAATTTGCTCAAAACGCATGGCTTTGATGACATCGTTTTCACCCTGCATTATTTGCCCGATGCCATTCGTGATTATTTCGGCGATGGTTCCGATTTCGGCTGCAAGATAAGCTATTCGGTGGAAGAGGGTAAGCCCCTTGGTACAGCCGGTTGCGTCAAGGCTATTCAGGACCATCTCGATAGCACTTTCATCGTCATCTCGGGCGATAGTCTCACCGACATGGACTTAGGTAAGGCTCTAGAGTTTCATAAAGAGAAGAAATCGAAAGCCACCCTGGTTCTCAAAAGAGTCGAGAACCCCCTCGAATACGGCGTCGTCATTACCGACAACGAAGGACGCATTCAGCGCTTTGTGGAAAAACCAGGCGCTTCTGAAATTTTTTCGGATACAGTTAATACCGGCACTTACATACTTGAGCCCGAAGTGATGCTCTATGTAGTTATGGGCCGTGAACAAGATTTCTCGAATGATCTTTTCCCCCTCTTGCTTTTGCGCAATGAGCCCATGTACGGCTATGTGGCCGACGGCTACTGGTGCGACATCGGCAACCTGGCTGTTTATCGTCAGGCGCACCGCGACGTGCTCGATGGCTTAGTCAATATCAGTCTCGACCTGCCGCAAATCGAGCCCGGTGTCTTTGTCGGACATGGCTCTCAGATTGATGCTTCGGTGCAGTTGGAAGGCCCGGTCATGATTGGCAAGAACTGCCGTATCGGCAGAGAAACAGTCATATCTAAACACAGCGTCATCGGCGACAATGTCGTCATTCAAGAGAAAGCCTCGCTCAAACAGCCGGTTATCTGGTCTAACGCCTATGTGGGCAGCAATGCTCAGTTAAGAGCTTGCGTCGTTTGCAATAATTCCACTATTCATAATTCGGCAGAGTTGTTGGAAGGGGCGATTATCGGCAATAACTCAGTGGTTGGACAAGAAGCAACAGTCAATCCTGATGTGCGCATCTGGCCTGATAAGAACATAGACAGCGGCGCCAAAGTGCTCGAATCTGTAATTTGGGGCACACGCGCACCCCGCACCTTATTTGGTGCCCATGGTGTACGTGGTCTGGCCAACGTCGACATCACCCCTGAGTTTGCCGTCAATCTTGCCGCCGCCTATGGAGCCACTCTCAAGGGTGGACCGGTATTGGTCAGCCGTGATTACTGGAAAGTTTCACAGATGATCAGCCGCGCCATCGTCTCAGGTCTGGCATCGGTCGGCATTGAAGTGCAGAACCTGGAATCGATGCCTCTACCTATCTCGCGCTATTATGTCAAAACCCAGCGTGCCGCCGGTTTGATTCATGTGCGGGTTTCACAGCGCGAAATAGACAAAATTACAATTGAGTTTTTCGACAGCCAGGGCGTGGCCATAACCAAGTCGATGGAACGCAAGATCGAAACCACCTTCTTCAAAGAAGACTTCCCTCGTTGCGCCCCTTCCGATGTCGGCAGCATCTCTTTCCCCAGCCGTGTGCGCGAGTACTATGTAGACGAATTTCTCAACCACGTTAAAGGGCAAGTCTTTGAAGAAGACAAAGTACCTTTCTGTATCGTGCCCGGTTCGAACTACACCAGAAAGACCAAGCTTGGAGCCCTTTCCACCCATGCTCCCAAGGTTGTAATCGACTATGCCATGGCCGAAACAGGCGTGCTCTTGCCCGACCTGCTCGGTCAACTCGGTATCGAGACTGTCGTGCTCAACTCATCGATTCGCAATTCGCCGCCCCGGCAAGAAGAGCGCATTTCGATGCGCAAGCAGCTTGCCGATGTGGTCAAGGCTTTGGGTGCAGACTTGGGCGTGCAGATTGGTCGAAACGGCGAACAGATGACCCTGGTCGACGAAGCCGGACAGATTATCCGGGGTGAGCTTCTGCTAGCCACGGTGGCCGACATAATCTTGCGCGATAAGCCCGGTCGCTCCATCGTTGTACCGGTTAATGCCAGCTCGGTAATCGAGCGCATCGCCAGCCGCTATGGCTGCAAAGTTGTGCGCTGCAAGGCTTCCGAGACCGAAATCGGCAGCACTACAGCCAAGCTGGAAGAAGCTGTTTTGGGCGGCAGCGCCAACGGCTGCTTCATCTTCCCTGAATTCCAGAACGGTTATGACGCCATGTTTGCCGTGGGGCAAGTGCTCGAGCATTTGACCTATCAGGGCCGCACTTTGCAGCAAGCCGTGGCTGAACTGCCGCCGCTCTATTATCAAGTGGATTCGGTGCATTGTCCTTGGGAAAGAAAAGGTCGGGTGATGAGGCTTCTGGTGGAGAAACACCAAGATAGACCGATGGAGCTTCTCGACGGTGTCAAGATTCAGACCCGCCCGGACCACTGGATCTTGGTTTTGCCTGATGCTGTTGAGCCCCTAGTGCATGTCTATGCCGACGGGTCCAACTTGCAGAATACTTCAGCCGACCTAAACGAATATACTCAGCTTGTCAGGTATTTGCAGAAAGCCTGATCTTTCAATATAGTCGTTTTAGAGAGCATCTAAATGGGCATAGCCTTAAAGCAGGCTGGCGCTAGCGGAACGGGAGTATTGGAAGAATGTTCGGAAGGAACGACGGACGCAACCCTCCACAACAGGGTAAGTCCACCGGAAAAGAAGTGCGCAAGTTCCTGGACGGTAATCCGGGTAAGCCCACCCAGGCTCCCTTGCCCAACCGGGCCGTGGACCGCTCGATGTATTCGAACGGCTTGGCGGCCGGGCAAAATCCTGACTGGTCGGTGGCTGTGTCGGAACAGATTCTTGTTTATCATGAGTCTGAGCCGGTCGAACCAGGCACCGACTGGATGAGTCAGCTCAAGCAAGACTCTTTGCAATTTCTTGCCGACCAGCGCGGCGTGCATTTGCAAGAGGTTTATCGCGAATCTATCTATAAGTCAGGCATCGCTATTCTAGTCGACAAGATTTATGGCTTGTTGCAGCGTTATATGTTCGAATTCAACCAGGTTGCCAATGGCACCGAGTTGCATGTCTCGGGATCTATATCAGGAGACGTTACCGAGGTCACCAAGTACAACCGCTTCAGAGAAGCAGAAGAAACCAAGACCTATTTCAGGGCTCGTTTTTCAACCCGCCTTTGTTCTTTGGTTGTACGTGGTTGCGACGACAAAGTGGAATGCTTCTTGGTACCCACTAGTAAAGTGATGGCTTTGAGCCGCACCGAGAATGATTATCAGCCGATTGCCACTATTCAAGTGAAGATTACCGAGCAGGGCATGATGTGGCGTATGCAAGACGCTAATCCACCGATTGAGACGCTTGATCAGCTTTGTATGTGGTTATTCTCAGCTATGATTCAAGAAACCAAGAATTACGCTCGTTTGGGTGGCGAAGAGGGCGCCGTCTAATTATTTTGTTTAAGCGAAAGAATTTTTCTGCAGCATGATTTAATATTCGAATGCTTTTGTGCTTTGTGGGGAATATATGGCACAGAGCAGTGCTCTCACTTTAGATAGAGGTTTTTTCGACTATGGGTGCCATCAATCCCGAAATGCTACGGGACCTACTCTCTGAGTTTACTGAGAAAGAAGAAGTAACCAGAGAAGAGATCAATGTCATTACGCAGCAAATCGGCGAGCTTGAGAAACGCATAGATCAAAACAAAACCAGACTGGAGTCGCTGGTCAAAGACAGAGAGAGAGTCTTGGCTATGCGCGACCGCTATTTGAGCGGTAACTGGCCAAAAATTGTCAGAGAGTCGGTAACGGCAGAGGCTCAGCCTGAAATTGCGGCAAAAGGAAGCGAACCGCAAGTTGCAGCGGTGGCTGTAGCTGAGCCGGTATCGCCTGTAGTATCGGCACCGCCGGCAGTATCGGTCCCGCCAGTAGTGTCAGCCCCACCAGTAGTATCAGAACCGGCTGTCTCTGCATCGAGTGCCCCGAGCAAGCCCACGGTTAGTACGCCGGAAGCATCAGCTCCGGAAGCTCCGGCGCCGATTATCTCTTCTGTTTCAGAAGCCAAGGCAGTCGCTCCGCTGGTAAGCGAACCAGAATCCGAATTTAAATCAGAGCCCGAATCTCAGCCAGAACCCGAACTTGAGCTGGCTAAGAGTGGCACCAGCACCAGCGATAATCCTGTCATTGAGCCGGGCGAGTCAGTTCTACCGCAAGAAGCGCCCTCCGGGCTTCCTTCCGATCTTCCGTCGGACGATCCTATTTTGAGTTCTTTCAGTGGTAATGCCGGTGCTGTAGATATGAATCTCGATGCGGCTGGTGGCGCCGGTGATACCAGTGATCCCAGTTCCTTTGCTGCTTCGGCCTGGGGTGAACCTGCTAAGCAAGACAAGCAAGAAGAACCTCAAGTAATCCCATGGGGCGCTCAGAGCGCTGCCCCTGCTCTTGATGCGGCACCGGCACAGGCTGCGCCGTCTTTCTCTTCTCAGTCTTCCACCCCGGCTTCTCCGGCGCAGTCCGCCGCCGATGCCTGGGGCAGCCCATCGGCTGCCTGGGGCGAACCGAGTACGCCGGTCAGCGCTTGGGGTGAGCCTGCTTCTTCCCGTCCAGCAGCAGCGCCCGAACCGGCTAAGCCGCCGGTTGAGAGCACTGCTGCTTGGGGACAGGGAGTCTGGGGCGAACCCTCTGGCGGGAATCAAGCTCAATCTGGTCAGTCTGGTCAGTCTGGTCAAAATATTCCGAATGCCCAGCCGCCTGCCAATACCATGGGCGCCTGGGGCGAACCGTCCCAGCCGGCCGCTGCGGCCCCCTCTCCTTGGGCCGCTCCGACCACGGCTGCCGAGACCGCTGCCTCAGCCTGGGGTGCTACCAGCGCCCCTGCCCCCGAGTCCGCCGAATCCGCTTGGGGTCAACCTAGCGCTCCAGCCACATCGGCCTGGGGCGAACCAGCTCCTGCCGCAGCCGGCCAAGATGTTTCTGCTCAGGCTGCCCCGGCTCCTAGCCAAGGCGAAGAGAACGAACACCGTTCTTCCCTCGCCAGTGCAGCCGGTGGGGCACTTATATCGCCTGTGCGCGGTCGTCGCAAGAAAGAAGGACCTGCATTTGATTGGGGTCAGAGCGAGGGTGGTGCCGAACAAGCGCAGGCTTCTGGCGATGAAGACGAAAATGTCAAAAAATTAGGGGATACGCTGCGCGGTCTCTTCAACAAGTAAGCTGCCATCAGATAAGATGGCGGTCATATATACATGTACGGGCTTTGTTAAGATATGCTTCGTGCAACTTTGTTGCGCCGGCTTTGGCTTGTAGATAGCAGAGGCAACCAGCTTTTAGCGTCTCCAAACCAGACCGCGATGCGATATTTTCTTTGTTTTCTTTATTTTCTTTCTCTCTTTTCTTTCTTCTCTTTTAGATTTTGCGGAGACTTGTATGAAACAGATTTGTTCAATGATGGCCGGTGTGGTTGTGGAATTGCTGGTCAAGCCGGGCGATGCAGTTGAGGATGGTATGGACGTAGCCATACTCGAATCGATGAAAATGCAACTGCCTGTGGCTTCCACCGAAACCGGCAAAGTAGAGGAAATCAAGGTGACAAGCGGTGACTTCGTTAACGAAGGCGATCTCTTGATGGTCTTGTCTTAGGTTTTGTCTTAGGTCTTGAATTAGATGTTTGATAACTTGCCAAAAGAAGTGACTGTATTTGAGGTTGGTCCCCGTGACGGCTTGCAAAATGAGTCTAAGCACATAGAAACGGCCGATAAGGTGGCTTTAATCGAAGCCATCGCCCAAGCCGGGCTTAAACAGATTGAAGTCACTTCTTTTGTCTCGCCTAAGTGGATACCGCAACTGGCAGACGGCGCCCAAGTTATTGCCTCTCTCTCTTTGCCCGCCGATGTCTCTATATCAGCCTTGGTGCCCAATCTAAAAGGCTATGAAGCCGCTAAAGCAACTGGCTTGAAGCAGATCAACCTCTTTTTATCGGCGTCCGAAGCTCATAGCAAGAAGAACATCAATAAGTCTGTCGCCGAAGCGATAAACACTATGAAAGAAGTGGCTGATGTGGCTTTGCAAGACGGTATGCGCTTGCGCTGCTATGTCTCAACCGTTTTTGCCTGCCCTTACGAAGGACCGGTTTCAATCAATTCGGTTCTTAAGGTCGTGGAAGGGCTGGTGTCCATGGGCGTGCATGAGATTTCTCTCGGCGACACCATAGGCGCTGCCAATCCACTGCAAGTCAAGCAAGTTCTGGATGCCCTCAAAGGGCTAGTTTCGTTTGAGAAGTTAGCCTTGCATTTTCATGATACCCGCGGCACGGCTTTGGCCAATGTGGTGGCTGGTATCGAATCTGGTGTGACTATTTTTGACAGCAGTTTGGGCGGACTTGGTGGTTGCCCCTATGCACCAGGAGCTTCCGGCAATCTTGCCACCGAAGACCTGGTCTATATGTTGCATGGCATGGGCATCAAAACCGGTATCGATTTGCCCGCTTTGATTGAAGCCGGTGCGCTGGCCCAGAAACTCTTAGGTAAAGAACTGCCCGGTCGCTACCTGCGCGCCGAGCTTGCCGCCCGTGCCAAAGCCTGTGCCAAAGTGGGCGCAGAATAGAGAATATCTTCAATTATTGTCTGGGAGAGCGTAAATGAGTACTACCACCGAAGTTGAGCAAGTGCTGCTTGTTGAAAAAGAAGGTCACCTAGCCTGGCTCAAGCTCAATCGTCCCAAGGTGATGAATTGTCTTAACCGGGCTCTTTTGCACGATCTAGTCAAAGCTCTAGATGAGCTTGCCCAAGACAAAGAAGTGAGAGTGATTGCGATCATCGGCTCTGGTCTAAAGTCTTTCTGCGCCGGTGCCGACCTGGCTGAACGCAAGGGGATGACCCAGGGCGAGACCCTCGACTATATCACCCTCATTCAAAAGGTGATGCGTACAATCGAAAAGCAGCCTCAGCCTGTTATAGCCGCTATCAACGGCTCCGCCTGGGGTGGTGGTTTTGAACTGGCTCTGGCTTGCGATCTTAGAGTGATGGTCGATACAGCACAGCTGCGCCTCACCGAAGTTCGTCTCGGCATCATTCCCGGTGCCGGCGGCACCCAAAGATTACCCAGACTGATTGGCAAGTCGAAAGCCAAAGAGCTAATTCTCACAGCCGGTACAGTCACTGCCCAAGAAGGTCACAATCTCGGTCTCATCCACAAAGTGGTTTCGGTCGATGCTGGTTATGCTGAAAGTACCGATGGTATTGCCACCGCCAGTGGTGGGTATCACGCACCGCTTATGGCTGTGGTGCGCACTTGGGCTCATGAGATAGCTCAAGCAGCACCTCTTTCTCTGCGGGCTGCTAAGTTTGCCATAGACGAAGGTTATGACCGTGACCTAGAGTCTGGCTTGGCTCTTGAAACCAAGGCTTATCTCACTCTTCTCAACTCTAAAGATAGGCTGGAAGGGCTTGCTGCTTTTGCCGAGAAGAGACAGCCGGTTTATCGCGGTGAGTAAGGCAATGAGTCTAGAAAGAGACGAGTCTAATATCTTCAGGGGCGATGGACGCGAGCCCCTCAAGAAGCATCCACAGATTCTCGATACAGAGAACCGTGAGGCTCTGCCCCTTGATTTGACCGCCTTGATACTTTGCGGTGGCCGTTCAAAGCGCATGGGACGCCCCAAGGCTTTTCTGCCTTATGGCGGCACCACGATGATTCACCATATTCTCACCAATATCAAAGACCTCTTCTCTGAGACATTTTTGGTCTCAAACGAGCCCGAATCATATGAAGACTTCGAAGTGGATGTGGTCAAAGACATACTTCCTTATCGCGGGCCCTTGGGCGGTATACTTTCGGGGCTCTTAATCTCGCAGCACAGTCATGCTTTTGTCATTGCCTGCGATATGCCTCTGGTCAGCGCCAGGCTAATCCGTGAGCTTTGTGCCAGAAGGTTTGAGCATGACGTAGTGGTGGCTGCCCACGAAGAGGGTTTAGAACCGCTTTTAGGCGTCTATTCTAAGAACTGCATCAAACCCTTGGAAGAATCTTTATTTAACGGCGATCTCTCTTTGAAAGACTTCTTGGCCGGGCTCAATACTTCCACCTATGAGATCAGTGAAGATAACGAAACCAGTCTGCCGCCTTATTTCAATGTCAATACTCCTCAAGACTATAGCCGTTTAGTGACAGGCAGCAGCCTGCTCGGGCTTAATCTCTCTTCCGATTGAGCAAATAGAAGGCTCTCTGTACTGGGTATAGCCCTTATTGAACAAGACTTTAGAGCGGCTGATAAATCGGTCTTGTGGGGAGCTCAGGCTTGAAGAAATTTTTTCGTCACTTGGGGCTGGTTGCTAGAAAAGAGCTACAGCATTCTTTTCGTGACCGCGATGTCTTCATGTACACCGTGCTCATTCCCTGCCTGGTCTATCCTTTTTTGTCTTTTGTCGGCGTGGAGTTTACCCTGTTAACCCAGGCCGCCTCAAAAGAAAAGCCCTTTAAGGTCGCTTGTTATGGACTCAGCCCGGGCAATCTCGTCTATATCAAGAATGCCATCAATAATGCCCAAAAGTCGGGCAAAGACAAAACCGAACTGCTTGAAAGCAATGAAAAGTCAGCCCGCGCCATGCTGCACAAAAGAGAAGTAAATTTGGTTGTTGCAGAAGAAGCAAAGAACGGCGTTCTGGATCTTTATGTCGGCCACAGCTTCGATGCCTTTATGCAGACCGAGCGCTTTAAAGAAATTCTCGAGGTCTATCACCGCCAGCAGATCAAAGACAGTTTGCAGCAAACCGGCTCACTCAATGCCTATAGATCGAAAATGGTCAATTCGCACCCCCTCAAGCAAGAGTCTTACTCCTTGCACTTTGTCATGCTTTTGGTCAGTATCATGATGATGAGTGTAGGGGTTTGTTATCCGTCTATAGTGGTTACCACCGAAGAGTTTGAGCGCAAAACTATCGAAAGCACCCAACTCTTGCCGGTCTCCAGGTCGGCTCTCATCTTAGCTAAACTGGCTTCGGTGGCTCTCTTTGGTGTCTTTACCGGGGCTGTCAATTTCTTCTCGATAATTGCCGTTTTTGCCCTGCTTATCTATACCGCCGGCAAACTGCAAACCATCAGTGCTTCCGAGCTAAACAGTCTGCTCACTCCAGTACAGATTGCCGAGGTGGCAGTTGGCTATTTGGTTATGGGTCTTTTGCTTTCTTCTTTGATGATGCTGGTTACTTCTTTTTGCCGCACAGTCAGGTCGGCTCAAAACTGGGTGGCTATTCCTATGTTGGTGGTCATGCTTGTACCATCGCTTTCCCTTCTGCCCTCTGTATCAATGTCAGGCGCTCATGCCCAGCCTTATCTCGCCCTGGTGCCATTTCTTGGACTCGCCCTCACTTTGCGGCAATTTTTTACTTCAGCCGAAGTTTCCGCCATTCAAATAGTGGCAATTGCTGCTTCCCTGGTTTATACAGTTGTCATGGCTTCTCTAGCCGGTTTCTTGATGTTTAGGAGTAAAGCATGAGTCTCAATGTGCAAGGTGTGGGCAAGCGCTTTTACGATAAAGGTCGTGGTGAGTTTTATGGCTGCAAGGACATTAGCTTTGCTGTGCAGCCAGGCGAGGTTTTTGGCTTGCTTGGACCCAATGGCGCCGGTAAGACCACCACACTGCGGGTGGTATCAACGATTTATGCCCCCACCGAAGGTACGGCCTTTATAAACGAAATTGATGTCAGTAAAGATCCCCAGGGGGCTCGCCGGCATCTAGGCTTCCTTTCTTCCACATCGGGGTTATACGAACGTCTGACTGCAAGAGAAATCTTGCAGTATTTCGGCAGACTCTGCGATATGAAAGAAGAGCTTTTGAATCAACGCATTGATATGCTGCTTGAGGCTTTAGATTTTAAGCAATATGCCGATACCCGTGTGGCCAAACTATCCCAAGGCACCAGGCAGAAAGTTTCTATCGCTCGTTCGATTATTCATGACCCTTTGCTGATAATTTTGGACGAACCCAGCACCGGGCTTGATGTTTTAGCCGCATCGGCTATGCACGATTTTGTTAGACAAGAACGCCAGTTAGGCAAATGTATCTTGCTTTCTACCCATACAATGAGCGAAGCCGAAAAACTTTGCGACCGCATCGGGGTAATCAGCGAAGGGCGGCTTTTGGCTGTCGGCACCGTGGAAGAACTGAAGGAACTGACCGGTAAAGCTAATCTAGAAGAAGCTTTTGTCAAGCTGGTGAGGAAAAGTGAGTCTTTGACCAATGCTCAGTAGAGAAGCTCTAGAGAAGATACTGCTTGTCGCTTCAAAAGAGCTGGTCGATATGTGTCGGGACCTTAAGGCTCTTATTCCAGCCGTCTTGCTTGCTTTCCTTCTTGGACCGCTTGTATCTTGCTTGGCACCGCAACTTATCGTCAGCCAAGTTAAGGAAGCCGCCCTCAACGTTACTTCGGTTGCTTTTCAGGGCGATGGCGGTGCTCTATTTACCAAGCTTTCAAGCAATAAAGGTCTAAAGGTAGTCAATCTCAATTTGCCGCCCGGTGATAAACAGGCTTGGCTGAGTGCTCTTGAGAAAGGCAAGGTCGATGTGATTTTGTCGGCACCGCCCAACTTTGCCCAGAAACTTTCCGAGTATCTAAATTCAAAATCTACAAAAGACGATCCGTGCCCAAATGTCGAAGTACTCTACACCGGGCGCATTCCATCCTCTTCCTATGCCGGTATGCGCATGCTGTCGGTCTTGACTGCCGCAAGAGAAGAGCTCTTGAAAGAGAAACTGACCTTGCATAAAGTAGTGATTGATGCACCGCCGACAGTGCGGGTTAAGGTGCTCAGTCCGCCCGATGATAGTCAGATAGCCAGCCCTTTTATTGCTCGAACACTGGCTGCCTTGCTTGTCTTTGTCGCCTTTCTCGGGGCGATTTATCCGGCTCTCGACCTTTTGACCGGCGAAAGAGAGCGCGGCACATTAGAGTCGATAGTGATCACGCCCATTTCCAGACGACGCCTTTTTGCCGGCAAAGTCTTGGCTGTGACTGCGATTAGTTACCTACTCGTCCTTTGTACCTTGCTTGGCTTTTATGTCGCGCAATTCTATCAACCGCCGCTTTTGCAGATTTTGCCTTTCCCCCTGCATGCACGTCTGCCCCTCAGTTGTGCCTTAATCAGCGCTGTTTTGATGCTGCCACTTTGTCTAACTTTGGCTGTAACCTTGCTGTCTCTTGCCGGCTTGGCTCGCACTGTGCAACAAGCCCAGGGCTATTTTACCGCTCTCATGTTTGTGGCCATGATGCCCCTTGGTATTGGTGTAAGCGGAGACATACATCTTAGCTTGCCTCTGGCGGTGGTGCCATTTCTCGGTTGTCTGATTATGATGAACGACATATTAGAAGCCCGTTGGCATGCCTTCCTGATGCCGCTTACTTGCCTTATTTCGCTTGCCTATGCCTGGCTTCTCACTATGTCTGCCGCTCCTACCATGGAAAGAGAAGATCTCATGTTTGGTGTGGAAGAATCGCCTGAACGCCGCTGGTCGAGTGGGCGATTTGGTCGCGAACTTTTCTTGCTCTGCTCCAGTATTTTTCTACTGATGTTCTATCTTTCCCAGTCAATGGTGGTCACCCATCATGTCTGGGGGCTAATTCTTACCCAGGTTTTCGTGGTTTTTGCCCCGGGTTTCTTTCTTGTCTATTTCTGGCTCAAATTGCCCCTCAAGTCTGTCATTGCTCTAAGTAAACCCCGCGGCGGCTTCCTCACTTGTCTTTCGGCTTTGCTGACAGCGCCCCTCACTTTCACCGTCGCTGTCTTGCTTGCCAGCGCCCAGGCGCAGTTTTTGCCCAATACCAAGGCTCTCGAAAAGATTATGGAGCAGGTGCTGGGGCTGTCATCGGAGCCTTTGTGGCTGCTCATTATCGCCATCGCCTTGGCGCCTGCTATTTTCGAAGAGCTTCTCTTTCGCGGAGTGATCTATTCACTTTTGTCTAAGAGACTTCCTTCTGTGAAACTGATAGTTGCCGTCGGCACCCTTTTCGGTTTGTTTCATTTGAGTGTCATGCGCTTTTTGCCGACCGCTTCACTCGGTTGTTTAATTACTTTTATGCGTCTGCGCAGTGCATCTATATTGCCCTGCATGTTTCTGCACGCCGGTCATAATGGACTGGCGGTGCTGCTTACGCGCTTGCACATTAGCGAGCCGAGTGCCGAACTTATCTTTGCTGCAGCACTCGTCGGCAGTCTCGGTTTTTTGTCTTTTCTCTATTTGACCAAACCAGTCTCTAAGGGTTGACTTTAGTCTCGGGCTGTTTCTTTATTAGTCTTGCACCATATCTGGTATAGCAGTATGAGGCGATGAGCAGTGCTATACCAGCCAAGATAAACGAGATTATGCGCTCTTCTGTTTTGGCTGCGGCCAGGTCGATAAAAAGCAGCTTGAAGATTAGATCGCCGAAGATGAGCAGTCCACTTACTCGAAATACTTTATCTGGAATCATGAATCCTATAGCGCAGAGAAGAAGCGCGAAGACTCCCAGTTCTGCCGAGACCAAAGAAGTAGGGGCGAAAGATGATATGGCGCCGAATATAATTGCAATGGCAAACAATTGATAATAGATGCTTACCCGCACTTCATTAGCTAGGCAAAGCTCTGGATAATTGTTTGCCACAAGGCGGTAGAGACAAGCCACCAGCGAAACCACTGCCACTACAGAGAGTGCCTCCGCCAGATCCCAATGCGGGTAGCTGAAGAGCAAGACCTGCATGACGCCTATGTACCATAGACCGGCAAGGATTCTGGTATAGCGATCTTTGAACCAGAGACCTAAAGAAACCAAGACCGCCGCCTCGCCGGACCACCTAATTGCCAAGAAACTATCTGGAGCGATGAGCCAGGTTTGCATGAATGTGGCAGCGGCTCCCATAGTGACAAAATAATAAAAGTAGAAAGAGCTTTCGCTGCCGTTTAGTTTATCGGGCAATTTGCGACTGAGTATGGCGCCGCTCAGGTGGGCAAATATTATCGCAGCCACGGTGAGCTCAGCAAAATCTCCCTTGATAGGCGAGAAAATGCACAGTGTGGTGGCGGTAAATAAAGGCAGTAAACTCAAACATTTTATTGCCTTTTCTTTGATGACTGTGCCCAGTGCAAAGTAGAAAACAGCTTGAATAGCCCATCCGAGCGCGATTAGATTGGTGGCTGTCTGTTTGTAGACAACAAGCACAGGCAGAATAAATGAGGCAAGAGCGCATAAGAACCAGTAATACCAGATACCTTTACTTTTACTGTCAAAAGCAGCTGCCCGCTTTTGCCATTTATGATAGGCGCCGGCACATATGCCCATAGACAATATCGAAAGCGAGTAGTATGAAACAGCTTCACTGATGGGAAAGCCTGGTAGAGATGCAAAAGTGCTCATTGCCTTTTCTGAAAAGCAGAGTATCAACAGTTTGGCCGCTGTGATCACACTAAGACCTATGGCTAGAAATCGCAGCGACCTTAACTCATGCTTTAGACCAAGACAAACCAAGGTTGGAATTTCTACAAGCCATAGCAAGACCGAGAAGTGTGCTGGGCTTAGATTGGTCAGACCGAGAGTGGTGTAAAGTGCGCCAATAAAGACATTCATTGCCCCCACGGCATTTAGCCCGCGTTGTTTGGCAAATTTATAGCTGGCTAAATAGAGGAAACCGGCTGAGAGTAGCATCAGATCTCGCCAGAGCGGGTTCATTAGTTCTAGACGATTGCCTGCAGCCAGACCGAAGCATAGTCCGTTTAGCAGGGTGGTTACGGTGAGGCGATCTTTCTTGTTTGGCTCATCTTCATTGAGGAAGAAAATTGAAATGTTTGTGCCAATCCAGAATAAGAATAGATAGATCAAAGTCTCAAAGTGACTGGGAGCCGGGGCGGCGCTTGCACTAGAGCCTGGGTTGAGTATGCCTAAGTAAGTACAATATGCCATGAGGTTGGTCCAAAAGAGAAGCTTGTACCAGCCTTTTGAAATAATCAGGGTATAGGCAGCCAGGGCCATCAACAAGCAGCCGCCCAAAGAAGCAGCGGTGAGCGGCTGTATGCATATTGTATAAAAGCTCAAGGCGACAGATAGAATGGCTATCGCTTGTGAGTTTTTCTCACGGGCATGAAAGAAGGCGCCAGCGCATACGGCTAAGAGCAGTAAAGCTGCAAGGACCGGACTTTGCACCACTTGCACCGATTGGATGTAATGACCGGCATAGGTGCTGAAATAAGTAAGAGCCCAGCCGCCGCCGATAAGACCTTCGCCGTAGCGGCGATCATCGGCTTTGAGCTGCTTGGCAAAAAACTCGCCACCGAAAGTTAGAGATAGACCGGTCAAAAGACCGGCGAGAATCTTAGCGAGGGGCGGCCAGGATGGAAAAGAATAAAGGACAAAGAGGGCAACGCCTATGACAAGACTGCCTATGCCCAGCCGGTTCAACCAGAGCGAACCGATGGTCGATTCCAGATTGGCGGTTTCTTTCTTTTCAGTAGTGACTGTTAAAGATGGCGAATTAGATAGTGATGTATCTAGAGTGTCGGATAGCGGCTCAATTTCTTCAAGAGCAGTCTTGGTTATCTCATGGTCTTGAGCTTGGTCTTGAGATTGAGCTTGAGCTGCTGCTTTTTCTTCTTCGCTTGCTTCTTGTATTGACTGCAGCGCGCTTGTCTCTTCCGGTGCCGGGCTTGTCAGCTTTAAGACACTTTCTATATTGTTGATTCTAGCTGTCAGATCAGAAAGCGTCGCTTTCACTTGTTCGAGTTGATTACTAAGTTCATTGCTTGTGGAGTCCATGGACAGCTCCTTGCTGGCAGTTTGTCCTATTATAGACGCGACTCGCCGTTGCCAAAGTCTAAACCAATCAGTTTGGCCACTGTCTCTCATTGACAATGCTGTGGCCGGCGGTTAGTTCACTTCCGGCTCAATGATTGCTTCACTTTTTAGATTTAGCCGCAGGCTTCGAATTGCTTGCAAGACGTCTCCGGCTAAGGTGTATCTATCTTCCAGGTTTAAGGCAGTGCAACGGGCTAGAAATGGATTTAGAAACGCAGCTAGTTCATGATCTTGATTGATTTGCGAAGGCTCGATCGGTGTCGGGTCATTGCCTGTGAAGAGAAAATAGCAGGTGCCGCCCAGGGCATAGATATCGCTTTGGGGAACGGCTTTGCCTCTGATTTGTTCAGGTGGCATATAAGACTGCTTACCGACCATGGTGCCGGTGGCGGTGCCTACAAAAGCATTGGCGGCGCCAAAGTCAATCAAGACTATTCTGCCATCCACTCTCAGGAGCAAGTTGTCCGGGGTGAGGTCTCTATGTATGATTGGCGGCTCTTGTTCGTGCAGATAAACCAATATCTCGGCTATTTGTTCGGCCCATTGCAGGACGAATTCCGCTCTTTGGGGCCCTCTTTCTTTGACGAAGCGTCGCAGATCAAGCCCGTCTATATATTCAAGAACCTCATAGTGATGGTCGTTTTCTACGAAGTGGTCCAGCACTTTGGCAATTTTAGGATGGTTTAGCTTGCTTAAAAGTAAGGCTTCGCGATGGAATAATTCAAGTGCTTTCTCTTTCAATTCCGGTGTCGCGTTTAGCGGAATAACCGCTTCTTTGACTATTATTTGTTCACCCAGAAGATCCTTGCCTGCATATATAGCGGCTGAACCGCCACATGCTAATAGCTCTAGAATTGTTAGCGAATCGTTTCTCAATTTGCTTCCAACAGCCAGTGGTACATAGAGGGTCGGAGCAAAGCGCTCTGAAAATTCATGGTCCCAGAGACTGGTAAAGTCGTTAAAGTTAAGTTGCTTCAAGCCGCTTGCCGTTGGAATCTTTATTGCCACCTGGTCGATGGGTGGGCTGAATTCGGCGTCAGGGGCGCTACTGCTGATGGAGTAGATTAGCTTCTTAAGATCGTTATGGTCTAAATCTCTCACATCAATATAGATGTTCTTTTCCGTTAGACCATTAGGTTCGCTGAAAACAAGCACTAACTGGTCTGGTATTTCAATCAGTTCTTGGCTTGCCGAGAATACTACTCGTTTTAGATCTTTCCATTCCCAGCTTAGTCTGCCGCCGCTAGCCAGGCAGTAGATTGCCGGCAGAGAGAGCCTCTCTTGGCTGAAGACAAAGCGACGCTTTAGTTGCAAATAAAAGACAGCAAGGTAGGATAGCAAAAGGATGAAGCTGAACCAGGCTGCCTTTAGCGCGAAGAAATTGGAGAGTCCCAAGGGCAATATCTTTATAAGATAGTAGAGGAGATAGCACAAGGCTAGGATGCTAAGCGGCAGAAGAATCTTCAATATTGCGTCGTACTGCCTTGCGAAAGGATTTTTCAGCACTATATTGAAGGACTTCTCGTCTTTATCGAAGTTGCTCAAGATCAAGCCTCAGCTCTTGCAAGTTTTGGTAGCGCTCTGCTTTATTCAGTTTTGTAGCTTTCGATATTATTCTATGTGAATTTGATTCGGTTAATGGCTCAGGATCTCTACCGGTGAGCAGAAAATGAAGTGTGCACCCTACTGCATAGATGTCGCTGGACTGGCTCAGTAGACCTTTGAACTGTTCCGGCGCCATATAAGAGTGTTTACCTACAACAGTATTTGTTTTATTACGGGTAAGCTCTTGTGATGCGTCAAAATCCATGAGTTTGATGCTGCCATTTCTATCTCGGTCAATCATTATATTGTCTGGAGTGACGTCGCCATGTACGATGGCTGGGCTTAGTTCATGCAAATAGAGTAGCGCTTGGCAGAGTAAATCGCCTATACGAGCCACCTCTTGCTTTTCTATTTTGCCGTACTGTCTGACTAGTTGCCTGAGGGTGCAACCCTCTATATATTCGACCACTAAGTATGCCCGCAGGTCTTCCAAGAAGAAGTCGTATAGATGGACTATGAGAGGGCTATTGATTCGTCTGAGGATCGCTACTTCTTTGAGCAGGTCGTCGGTGGCTTTCTTTCGACCTCTTTCGTTGTCGGGCAGAATGAATTCCTTTGCTACCACCAGTGGTGGCAAGCCCGGTAAGTGGGGCGAAGCTGTCGTTTCGGCTAGATAGGCTGTTCCTTGTCCACCGCCGCTCAAGATCTCTTTTACTGTATAGATCTCATTTAGGATGGTTCCAGTTGTGAGTAATTGATCTTGTCTGAGGCGTTTCTCTAGCGATGTTGTGCTCAGCTCTCTTAGCCAGAGCTCTGTATAACTTGCCAATGATTCAGATTTGGTCAATTGAGCATCTCCGATGATCTCGGCATGAGGTGCCCATGTGCGAACGCAAGAGACTAGGTGAGTCGAGTCAATTGTCTCCTTAATGTCGTTCCAGAGAATGAGAATATCGGTGCCGTCTTTGAATGTAAAGGTCACATAGTTGGGGAAGAGGCTTAATCGACGATGACGAATTTCTACTTTGGTCAGCCATTCCCAGGGCATGATCGCATCTAGTCTGTTGTCCCTTATATCTAGACCTTTTGCTTTCAGTTCCAACTGAGAACGATTGCTACTTGTGAAAACATTTGAGGATGTAAAAAAATAGAAGAGAAACCCGATGAAGAGACATACTATGCAAACTGCTAAGGGAAAGGGAAACTGGCTTGCTACTCCAGTGAGAACAATAGCCAGAATCGGCGGAATTGCTGAAAAAATTTGCCAGTGTTGGTGAGCATCTTCCGTTAGTAGAGGCTTTAGAACTAGGTATTGCGGTTCTTTAGCCGTTTCATGCTTCATTCAACAAATCCGGCATTTTTTCAAGATTCTCTCTTCTGTAGTTCCAGCGCTTAAAAAACTGCTGCCATTTATCTGGTGGATTTTCATTTTCATCTTGACAAGAGTGAATGGCAAGCAGGGCATCTTGTAATTTATTTTTGATTTCATCGATACCAAGCCTTTGTATCAAGTCTAGGCTCTTGATCATAGTTTGCTTCGATGCCTCGGCTTTTCCTTCGTGGGTTAAGCTGGCTAGGCATCCTAAATATGACTGACCAGACATAAAGACATTCTTCACCATGATATCGCCGACGGCATCAATGTTGCTAAGCACTGCTGCTCTCAATGTCTCTTGCATGGCTTTGGTCAACTGCAAATCAGAAGTGGAATAAGCCGCAAAGAAACCCCGTCTTCCCAGCTCTTCGCTAAAGAGGGTCTTGAGCTGTACTTCATGAGCCAGCCTTTCTTTATCGTCGAGTCTATCAGCTTTTTCTTGCCAGGTGGAAAGCAGTCTGGTGCTTTCAGAAACGGCTTGCTGTATAGTCGACATCATCCAGAGAGTCTCCTTTGTCTAGTTAGCGCAAACCGGGCAGATACATATCGCTCATCTCGCCGTGTTCTTCTAAAGTGACTTTCTCGTCTTTTGCCGAAACAGAGACCAATTTGACGCCTGAAAATGACTGACCGGTAGCCAGGGTCAAGTCTGATGGCCAGTGATTGGCGCGACGGGTCAGTTGATCTTTGATATGAAAGACAGCTTTGTCGCCGATGATGCCGGTAAGTTTTAGATATCTTAGGGTCGATGGTTTCTCAGGTGGATAGGGCAGGTCTGAAATAGCCAATCCACTTGCTAATCCACTTGCCAGTCCGCCACCCGTCGCCGGCGGCATAAAGCCGTTATGGGGACCAGGCATGTCGCCGAAATTTCCCAGTCCGGCCCCCGTCGGTGGTGGCGGCACCAATTCCAGTTGCTTCACCTTTTTTTTGCCTTGATTTGGGTCCTCGGCGATTTTTTGTGAGCGCGGAAAGGGTTTTGCTTCTAAGCTCACTTCAAATGGATCTTTCTTGTCTAAGGCTTCTTTAGCTGTACGGCGGGCTTGCTCAAGAGGAGTGATCGGCTCGCGGAAATTCTCGGCTTTCTCTGCCACTATTGGCTTATTCGACTGACCGGCAGTTGTTTCACTAATTAGAGTATGGTTTTCTCTTTGACTTTTGACCAAATCAGATTGTTTCGCTGGGCCATTTGACCCTTTCTTTTGATTTTGCCGAGCCTCTGAATTTTTGGCAAGGGGCACTAGAAACTGTTCAGCCTTGGCAGTCTTGTCATTGTCAGTCTTGTCGACGTTGCTGCTCCAAGCGTAGGTGGCGCCTATCAGTATGCATCCGGTCACTAGTATTATGATTAGTCTCATTTTCAGGCTCGCTTTTCTTCTCAATTCTCAAGGCAGATAATAAATATTGAGAAGGAAGGACATGACAGGCTGTTTTAGCTTCAGTTTCTGTGCCCTTTCGCCCGCCGGACTTTTGTTTTGTAAGCCTGGACCGCCAGCCATAGCCACCGATAATTGATTTACCGAAAGTACTCTTTGATAAGATTCCAGTCTTTTCATAAACTGAATTAGTTTGCCGTAGTCGCCGGTTAGATAGAGCCTTCGGGTCATTTGCTTGACACCCATCGAATTGCGTTCTTCTGGCTTAGGCTCAATTTGCTTGTTTTGATTTGTGTTTTGATTTAAGTTTAGAGCGATATTTTTGCCCGCTTGATTTTTGTTTAGACCGGCTTCGAGCACTTCCAAGTCGGCGGCATCAACGCTGGTTTCGGTGCCACCGCTATTTCTTTCGTCGGGTTTTTCAACAGCGATAATATCGATGTCGGCAGCATCGGCCATGCGCTGCACATCTAGCATCAGCAGATCTAAATAGGGAGCTTGTGGAATCTCGTTGCGCAGGTTCTGAATTTCAGATTCCAGAGTCTTATGACTTTGGTCGACACTGGCTCTCTCTGCCAGTTTGTCTTGCAGACTCTTTAGCTCATCTTCTTTTTGCTTGAGCTCTTCGTGCAAACGTTGACTATCTAAATAAGCCGGATAGTTCATAGAAAAGGCGGCTGTCCCTGATATCAAAATTGGTGCCAGCACTAACAAGAGGCGTGTGCGTTCATTCATTGCGCGTCACCTCCGAATTTATCAAGGCTGTGTTGATGGGGGTCGCCGGCGGCTTGCTCTGCTCACTTGCCGGCTTGGTTTTAGTAAGCTTGGCTTTCAAAGAAAAGGCCACTATACCTGGTTGTTTTTCAGGTCTTGAAGCGTATTCGATATTTGATTCTGAGATGGCCGGGCTTGTGCCCAGGCTGACCGAAAGATTGCCTACAGCTGAAAAATCAACAGCGGCGCCGTCCACTTTGAGCTCTTCGTCGCCTATGTTCAACTCGGTTAGTTGAATGCCGCGCGGAGTGTTTTCGCGCACCACATCCATATAATTTGAATAATGTTTGATGCCGCCCACAAGCCGGTCAAGTAGTGCTTTTCGCTTTAGCAAAACAGCGTTTTCTTCTTTCTCTTTTTTCAGTCTGGTCAGGTCGGTTTTGCTAGTGGCGATGGCGCTAGTCGATTTTTCTATGGCGGTCTGGGTGAGGGGCAGGTCGAGCAAGGTCAGGTAGAGGTAAGAGCCAAAGACCACAACTGTACTAAAGATTGCGGCAACCAGACCTGGTTTGAACCAGCGCGGCGCCTTTACTGTTTCGACTTCTTCAAAAATATTCTGGGTGCGATTTTGATCTAGACCGAGGGGAATTCGTCCTTCTTTATTGAGGTCCATATCGACTGTGATGGACGGATTCCAGGTTGATTCTATGGAAGAACCAATCAGGGCTGCCAAAATTGGGCGCATGCGCTCGGTTATCTGCCGTTCGTCGACAATCATGTCTCTGAGCGGGTCTGCCAGCACTGTTTTGGCTCTTAATTTGCTGGCGAAAAATTCGTGCATATTGGGCAGCATGCAGCCTGGCCCAGATAAGAGTATATGGTCGATTTTGACGTCGCCCACCTGCGACCGGTAAAAGTCTAAGGAGCGCAAGACTTCGTCGCCTATATCGCTAAAGACGGCTCGGGCTACTTGTCCGGCTTGGCCCATTCTTGTATCGGTGGGGGTGATGTTGAAGACCGGAATCTCAGGCAGTAGTTCCATAGCCTGATCGAAAGAGATGTCGAGGCTGCGCGCCACAGCTTCGGTCAAGGCTTCAACCCCCAAGATAATCGAGCGACCGAAAAGTGGCATGGCGCTGCGCACTATATTGATGTCTGTGGCATCTTGTCTGATATTGACCACCATCGAGATATGTCCGCTCGAACCAAGATAACCCGCCAGGGCTAAGCCTCTTATCACTGATAGAGAGGAAACCTCAACTTTGCCGAGTTTGACCCCGGCTGCATCAGCCATACGCCAATAAGATTCCACTATAGAATGCTGAATGGCCGCCAAAATAACGTCGACGCGCCGCACCCCATCAGGATCGGTACGTTCGGTGGCATTCATCTGAAACCAGTCCAAATTGGCTTCGGCTATGGGAAAAGGCACATGGTTGGTGGCTTCTTGTGTGACCACATCAGCCAGTTCTTCGGGGGGCATACCAACAGGCACCGGCATCAGCCTGATCACAACCGCTTGGGCAGGAACGCAGACATTGAGAATTGGTGACTGTCCGCCGGTTGGCACACCCGACTCTTTAATCAAGTCTGCCACCAGGGCTCCCATTGCAAAAGGGTCGGTCACCAAACCGTCTCTGACACAGTTGGGCGGGGTGGGCTGGCAAGCGAAATGTGCCACTTCAATTCCAGCCTTGGTTTTTTCAAGGTGAATTAAGGTGGTGCTGTCGCTATTTATGTCGAGACCGAGAACAGTCCCTTTTTTTCTGCCGAAGCTAAACACGTCGACCCCCCTGATTATCTTTATTATGCCCTCTTTACAAGGGTCTGATAAAGCCGTCAGTGCCGGCAATCAGGAAAATGGCAAAAATTGCTCCGATGGCTAGTGCCGGACCAAAGGGGAAATGCTTGACCAGACGCGGTCCGGGGGCTGTCATTATGCCAATTGTGCCGCCTCCGAAGCCGAGGGCGCCGATGAGTAGGTAGGTGACGCTGTTGCCCCAGATATTCGATTCGGGAAAACTATTAGCCAAACCGCAAAGGGCCAAAGCCATCAGTCCGGCAAAGGCGGCAAAGCCTCCGAAAAATCTGCTTAGGGCGGCATTGAGCAGTCTTTCTTTCTTTAGTTCGACCAAGAGATAGATGCTGCCCATGACCGCACCGACCAGAAAGCCTATTATTAGAGCGGGAATCAACTTTTGCCAACCGAGCCAGGCGGCGATGAGGGCGCTCAAGACAGCGTCGCCGCCGCCCATTACCATGAAAGGTTCATCGACTTCGTCGGCGTGCAGATAGCCCACTTCCATCGTATAGTCAATCTGGTCGTCGATATCTAGATCGTCTTCCACCTTGTGGCGGTCTTTAAAGCCCGGATGGGTGAGATAGTAGAACTGCACTCCGAAATGGTCGATGAAGTCGAAAATGATATAGCTGGCGCCCACACCGGCCATGGTGCCGAGCAGATCGTGTCTGACCATAGCACTATAGGCGATACCAAGAATGATAGCCGGATAGGTGATTTCGTGAGGAATCAGTTTCTCTTTGAAGTCGGTGATGGTGACGGCAATAAGTGCTGAGGCAAATATGAGCATGCCGCAGACGGTGAGGGTGATGTCTAAGCCTGAGACACCTAGACCCGGGTGCCAATAATTTGGTCCGAGAAAATGCACAATCGCTGCAAAAATTAGACCGGTGGCTAGTTCTACCAGGGGATAATGCCAGTGAATTTTGCCCTGGCAGTGTTTGCATTTACCCTTGAGAAAGAGAAAAGACAAGACCGGAATCAACTCTAGAGGACTGAGCTTGTGCTGGCAGTGGTAACAATAGGAACCTTTGCGCCAGAGTGATTCTTCCTTCAAGGTTCTGAGAGCCAGAACATTGATGAAACTGCCGATACAAAGCCCCAAAAGCAAAGCCGCCGTGTCTAAAGTGAGGGCGTCGGCTGCCAAATAAAGATTGAAGTCGTACCAGTCCATGAAATCTCGATATCGCTTTGCCTATGTCAGGGTAGCTCTCTTTTTTCCGACACCATCGCCGAGAGCACTAAAAGTATGATGACATAAGAAACCAAATATGCAGTCAAATAGATCGACAATTCACTATTGGGAAATTGCCCGTACATGATGGCAGATCTTGTCTGGGTAAGGGTTTTGAGATCTGGCAGGGTCCAGTATAGAAAGTTTGCCAATTGCTGTAGGGCTGAGTTTGTGAAGAGCTTAGCCAGATCTTGTAGGGAAGCGGTTGAATGTCCGATAAACCAAAATGCGATTGTGAAGACCACCGACATTATCGGCGAAGAGAAAGTGGAAAAGAATTCGGCGGCGGCGATAATGAGAAGCAGTTCCAGATAAGTGAGCAATAAAGAAGCGCCAATCAAAAGTACTCTTTCTTTGAAGACCAAGAGCTGTCCGGGGTCGGCGATATAGACGGTGAGGGCCAAGAAAACAGCCATGGCCGCAATGAGAACCAATAAGCAGAGAGCCAGTCCGAGATACTTGCCCAAGATGAACTGCCAAGGGCGCACTGGTTTGGTAAAGATGAGATAGCAGGTCTTTTTTTCTAGTTCTTTATAGACAAGATTGGCCCCGGCAAAAACGGCAATAATACCGCCTATGGTGCTAATGCCAAACATGCCAAGGTCGAGAATGATCCTCAGATCTTGCCCCACCGAAAGCGAACCCAGCGCCAGACCAAAGAAGGAAATGATCACGGCGAAGACAAAAAAGGTATAAACCACTTTATCGCGGCTCACTTCCTTGAAAGTGTTGGAGGCAATAGCGAAAACAGGCAGCAATAGCCCCGCTTTTTTAGCGGTCACCTTTTGCCCTTGAGATTCTGCACAGTGCTCCAATCAAGCCTCGATATGGGAAAGAAAATATTCTTCTAGTACGGTGGCGTTTCGCTCGGGGGTAATGCTGAGTAAATCGTCTTCGGCAGTCAGTTTACCTTGGCTGAGCACACCTACTTTGTCGCACAAATGGGCCACATCGGGCAAGAGATGCGAGTTGAAGAAGATTGTTTTGCCTTTCTCTTTCAGGGCGATAATGATCTTGCGCATGTCCATTCTGCCCAAAGGATCAAGCCCCGACATGGGTTCGTCTAAAAAGAGCAAGTCGGGGTCATTGACTAGGGCGGCGGCCATGCCCAGGCGTTGCAGCATACCCTTGCTGTAAGTGCCGGTTCTCTCTTCTGCTTTGTTTTCCATCGAGACCAAGTGCAAAAGCTCGCCGATGCGGTTTTGCAGTGCTGGTCCTTGCATGCCAAAGAGTTGACCGGTGAAAGTAAGATACTCTCGACCGGTCAGGTGGCTGTAAAAGTAGGGAGACTCTGGAAGAAAGCCGATGCGACGCAGGGCCTCATGCTCGCCGGCGGGCTTGCCCAGCACTTTGATTTCGCCGCCGTCGGGTTTTAAAAGACCCAAGAGCAGCTTGATTGTGGTGGTCTTGCCGGCACCGTTTGGTCCAATAAGCCCATAAGTAAGACCCTCGGCTATCTCTAGATTGATGCCGCTTATTGCCAAGAAAGATTTGAGCAGTTTAGTCTCTCGCCTTTTGACGAGGTTAGTGACTTTGATGGCCGCCTGAGAAAGCTGAGCGTTCATCAGTCAAATGACTAGCTTTTGTTGCCCGGGGCTTTCTTGCTCTGGGTGATGATTTTGTTCAGTTCGGTGGTGGCAGCTCTCAAGCGGCGCGATACCTGCATCTGGGATATGCCCAGGCGGCGAGCTACTTCGGTTTGGCTGAGATCTTCATAAAAGGTCAGCTGCACCACTTCTCTCAGCCCATCACGCAATTGTTTAATTGCTTCAGCCAGCATAAAGCGATCTTCTTTAGCCAACTGATTGCTCTGATAGCGTGAATCGACGAGGGTGTCGATAAGAGACTGTTCTGAACCGGCATCATTACTGAGGGCCTGGTCAAGAGAGATAAGCGTGCGTCTGCGATCTACTTCATAGGCTTCGTTGACACGGCTGACAGGAATCTGCAATTCGCTGGCGATTTCAATGTCTGAAGGCTCGCGTCCGAGTTTGGCTGTCAGATTCTGCACCAATCTATTGATACGGAAAGAGAGTTCTTGCAGTTCTCTCGGGGCTCTGATCATGGCGGTCTTATCGCGCAGATAGTGTCTGATTTCGCCTGTGATCAAGTGTGTGGCATAGGTTTGAAACTTGGCACCGGCATCTGGTTTGAACTGATCGACAGCTTTGATCAGACCAATCGAGCCGACTTGAATAAGATCTTCTACCGGGTCGGTCGAGCGGCGGGCGAGACCGTAGGCGATACGTTTCACCAGGGGCAAAGCCGCCTGAATGATGGAATCGCGCAGGGCCGGGTCTCTCGACTCGGAGTAAACAGCCAGCCAGTTATGAATCTGGTCTGGTCCTTTGATTTCTCCCTTACCGGGAGTAGCCGAATTCTTCATCTCCGTCCTCGGAGTCGCACCGTTTGGCGCTTCACTTTTAGCCTGCAAATCTTTGCTCACCACTTTACTTGTGCTTGTGATCGGAGTAATTGAGTTAGTAGTTGTAGTTTCCATCTTTATATTTAATAGACCCAGTCGCAGATTACCAGAGTAATTATATAAATGCTAGCGTGATTTCCGCTAAATGCGGGCTGTCAAGGCAGTTTCAACCTCTTCTTTTGCGACTTTGCGAAAGGCGCTCCTTAAGCCAAGTTCAGAATTGGGTCAGATCAGCTAGCAACTGTCTTGTTTTCGGGTCAAATAGTCAATAGATGGGGCTGAAGCGACCTTGTTCCCCGTCCAGAAAAGACTTATTGCTCCGATTTATAAAATGTTTTTAAGACTTTAATAAATACCGTTACCTGCTTTATCTCAACTGGTTGATCACAGTGAAAATTGGCAGATACATGCCGATCACAATAGAGCCGACGATGCCGCCGATGCCAACCACCATGACCGGCTCTAAAAGCGATGTTAGAGCCTCGACGGCGTTCTCTACTTCCATATCGTAAAAGTCGGCGACCTTAGAAAGCATCTCATCCAGCCTCCCGGTTTCTTCACCGACAGCCACCATCTGGGTGACCATTGATGGAAAGACTTGAGATTTGGTCATCGGTTTAGAAAGGCTGCCGCCTTGCCTGACATCGGTATAAATTTTGCGAATGCTTTCGGCAACCACGGCATTATCAGCCGTGTCTTTGACCACGTCTAAGGCTGTCAGCATTGGTACTCCGGCTCTCAGTAGGGTACCGAAAGTTCTTGAGAATCTAGCAATTGATACTTTGGCAACCAAGTCGCCGAGCATGGGCGTCACATAAATCAAGCCGTCGATTTGCAGTCGCCCGGCTGCGGTGGCGTAGTACTTCTTGATAAACCAGCCGGCGATTAGCACGCCAACCATAAAGAGAAAGGCCCAGACTGACCGGACTGCTTGTGAGAGGGCTACCAAAGCTTGAGTATAAGCCGGCAGTTCAGAGCCGATATTTTTAAAGAGTCCTTCAAAGATAGGCAGGATGAAAGTGAGCATGCCCCAAAAGACAAGAATAGAGACAACCAGAACCACCATGGGATAAATCATGGCGGCTCTTACTTTCTGATTCAGCTTCGATTTAGATTCGAGAAAGTCTGCCAATCTCTTCAAAACATCGGCGAGAATACCGCCGGTTTCACCGGCTTTGATCATCGAGACATAGAGTTTGTCGAAGATTTGCGGATGGCGGGCCATGGCGTCTGAAAGGGAGAGACCGGCTTCGATTGACTGTCTTACGTCTTCGAGGCAGCGTTTTAGTTTGCGATTTTTGCATTGCTCGACAATGATAGTGAGGGTGCGCAGCATGGCTACGCCCGATGAGACCATGGCGGCAAATTGTCTAGAGAAAACAACCATGTCTTTGATGGTGACGCGCTCTAAAAAATCCACTTGCAGAACGTTTTCGTTCAAAGCTTTCCAGGTGGCTTGCAAATCACCACCAGCGGTGCGAGGTCTAATCTCGACCACCTCGATGCCGCGAGCTTGTAAGCGAGCTTTGAGAACATTTGGAGATTCGGCGCTCGCTACCGCTTCTTTGATTTTGCCTTGCTCGTCTTTGATTTTATAGACGAATTCCATTAGAACCTGCCAAATCCGCTGCTAGTGCCATAACTTTTATTGGCCGCCGCTCTTGGTCCAATCAACTGCTCAAGATCTTCAGGGCGACTAGACTTAGAAATTGCTTCTTTATGACTGATTAGCCCCTCTTTGACATAGCGAGCCAGGCAACTCTCTAGGGTTTGCATGCCCAGGCTGGCGCCCATCTGCATAGAAGTATAAATTTGGGCGGTCTTTGCTTCTCTGATCAAATTGGCTATAGCAGGAGTGTTGATAAGAATTTCCATGGCCATGATGCGCCCGGCTGTTACCGGTGAATCGCCTGCTTCGCCTTCAATCTTTGGCAAGAGGGTCTGACTGAGAACCCCCACCAGTGAATGCGAGAGCATGATGCGAATTTGTTGTTGCTGTTCAGGAGGAAAGACATCGATGATGCGGTCCACCGATTGTGGCGCCGAACTGGTGTGAATGGTGCTGAAGACGAGGTGACCGGTCTCAGCAGCCGTCAGCGCCAAGTGGATAGTTTCAAGGTCGCGCATCTCACCCACGAGAATGACGTCGGGGTCTTCTCTTAGTCCGCTTCTCAGGGCATTGGCAAAGCTTCTGGTGTCTGAGCCTACTTCTCTTTGGCTGATGAAAGACATTTTGTTTTGGTGCAAAAATTCAATTGGATCTTCCACCGTCAAGATATGTTTGTCTTGCTTTTCGTTTATGGCATTGATCATTGCCGCCAGGGTTGTCGACTTACCAGAACCTGTGGGTCCGGTGACCAAGATCAGTCCTCTTGGTTTTGTAAGCAGCTCTTTGCAGACCGGCGGCAGCCCCAACTCGTCGAGGCTGGGCATACGTGACAGCACCACCCCCAACTCGTCGAGGCTGGGCATACGTGACAGCACCACCCGCAGTGCAGCGGCCCAACTGCCCCTGTCTCTATAAACATTGACTCTAAAGCGTCCCAGTCCTTCGATGCCAAAACCACAATCTAGTTCGAGATTTTGCTCGGCGTGCTTGATTTGTTCGGGGCTGAGGCATGAAAAAATCAGTCTTTTGGTATCGTCGGCAGACAAGGTCGGCAGACTGATGCGGGTCAGTTTACCAGCCGCCCTAAGTATTGGTGGTTCGCCTGCTTTTAGGTGCAAGTCGCTTGCCGCCCGGTCTACAACAAGTTGCAGCAATTCCTGCATTTCAACCGACATTAATTCACCTCGCTCTCTTTGCCATTTTTCTTACCGCCGCTGCTGCGTGAAGCTTGGCAATAAGGGCAAGTATGCCATTCTCCAAAGATTTCGGCGCTGCAACAGTGACAGTGAAATTCGTCTGTTTCTTCGATATTTGAGCGTCCGCATTTGGGGCAGCTTTGCCAGCCTTCCTGTTGCAACATGCCGCAGCGCAGGCAGGATACTTTTAGATCGTGCTGGCAGAAAGGGCATTTGATAAATTCATCAGAGATAGGGTTGCGACACTTACCGCAGAGCTTTTCGTCGCCGGAAGTATCTGAAAGGGTGACACGCACCACTTCATCGGCGGTGGTCAGCCCTTGCCCGACCAGCCTTATCGAATAGTCTTTCAGAGGAATCATGCCTGATTGCTTAGCTGCCAGACGCAACATAGCCGTGGTGGCATTCTTACATACGAGGTCGCGTATTTCATCGTTGACTTTCATCACTTCAAATACGCCGATGCGGTTTTTATAGCCTGTACGGTTGCAAGCATCGCAGCCGCGACCGCGGCTAAAGATTGCCTGACCCTCTTGATCGACTCGCAGGCGGTAGTACTGAATAGTGGAATCAGCCAGCCTCTCTTGATGTTTGTCCATTAGACCTAGGTATTCGAGGGTGCTGCGGTCGGGGCGATAGTCTTCGCGGCATTCATTGCAGACCCGTCGCAACAGTCTCTGGGCGATGACACCGATAGTTGCCGAAGCGACCAGATAGGGGTCTACTTCCATTTCGGCCAAACGTGTCACCGCCCCTGGTGCGTCATTAGTGTGCAGGGTAGTGAAGACCAAGTGACCGGTCAAGGCGGCTTCGACGGCGATCTTGGCTGTTTCTCTATCGCGGGTCTCACCCACCAGTATGATGTCGGGGTCTTGCCGCAAGAAAGACCGCAGAATGCGGGCAAAATCCAGCCCCTTTTCTCTTAAGACCTGCACCTGGGTGATACCCTGCATTTCATATTCGATCGGGTCTTCAGCCGTCAATATGTTTACTTCGGGAGTATTGCGTTCAGCCAAGGCCGAATAGAGACTGGTTGTCTTGCCCGAGCCGGTTGGTCCGGTGACGAAGATGATTCCGTATGGCTTAGCCACCATGTCTCTAATTAGCGCAAGAGTGTCTTGATCGGTGATTAGATGGTCCAGCCCGAAGGTTGTGCCCGACTTATCCAACTGTCTCATGACCACCTTTTCGCCGTGTTTAGAGGGAATGGTGGAGACGCGGAAGTCTATATCTTTTCCTGAAAAGCGCACTCTGATGCGACCGTCTTGGGGCAGTCTTCTCTCTGCTATGTCGAGGTCGGCCATAATCTTATAGCGTGATACCAGGGCGGCAAGAATGGCTTTGGGTAATCTGCGGTCGACAAAGAGCACGCCGTCTAGACGGTAGCGCACCATCACCCCTTTTTCTTGCGGTTCTATGTGCACGTCCGAACATTGGCGCTTAATCGCTTTGGCTAAGATCTGGTTGGCCAGCTGCACAATTGGTGCATCTTGGGCTTGTTTGGCCAGGTCTAGGTCATTGATGGCGTCTTCATATTCCACCAAGACATCGAGGCTGGAAAGGTCGACTTCAGACTCTATAAAAGTCTTGTCGGCTTGTTCTTCCCACTCTTCGGTGAGCTCGTCTTGGCGGCGGGCATAGATGGTCTCCATAAAGTGCTGAAAGTCATCTTCGGTGCAGACCACAGGCTTGAGTTGCATGCTTTTAAGTCTGTATTTGACATCGTCGAGGGCAAGCAGGTTATTGGGGTTGACCATGGCCACGGTGAGTAGTTTGCCCTCTAGATAGAGTGGCACAACTTGGTGCTGTCTCATTACCTTTTCGGGCAAAAGCTCAAGAGCCGAGCTTTCTGGTTGTACCTTGGCCAGTGAAACATAATTGACGCCGTATTGGGTTTCTAGGGCTGATTTGAGGTGGGTCTCATTAGCCAGACCCAGTCTCGATAAAATAAGCGATATCGGTTCGCCGGTGCGCATTCTTTCTTGCTGCACCTGCTTTAACTCGTCTGATGTGATTAAGCCGGAGTCGACAAGAAGCTCGCCAATCTCTTTTTTGATCAGTGCCATTAGAAAATACCGCTGCTTTCGCTGCCTGGGGTCCCTTAATTTTCTGCCCGCTTCGAAGCTATTTATATCTTTAGTGTAAAGCCCAGGCAGTGTACGTCTAAACTGCTTTGACAGGCTCAGCAAGCCGGCAATTGCTGGCGAGTCAAACCCGCCTTGACCGGGTATCACTCTATTTAGCTAAGAGCGGAGGATGAAAGGTATTAATTTATCGGACGCCGAGATTAAGTTTGAAGTTTTGCCTGCCAGCCGCTCTCATTCGGTTTATACAGTGGTGGGCTTCGCCTGGCCCATATTTGGCTTTTTCTTTCTGGTTTTGCTTTGCACCACCGGCTGGTTCAAGCTAGAGCCGCTTCTGTTTTTTCCTTCTATGGTTTTTGCCGCCCTTTTCTTTGCTCATCTGCTGGCCACCTTTCTGGAAAGCAATTTGCTTACATCTTGGCTTAGACCCTGGCGCAATGGACAGCCACTCTTGTTTTACCGGCGTTTTATCGGGGTGGAAACGGCTTTAGATAAGGGCGAAACCGAGGTGGTGTCGGTGCTGGTTGGGCAAAGACGCATTCTTTTGAGCGCTGTCAGCGAGCTTTATCTTACTTCGCTCGGCACTCTAGAGATTAGATCCACGGCCGTCAGCGGTGACAGCTCTCCGCTCGACCAGAGCAAGATAGTACCTGATGTGGTGGCACGCTTGCCGCTTTCTTGCCTTGACCTAGAGAAACAGAAAAGACTGGTTGCCCTGTTCGAAGCGGCTTGCCCAGGTCTTTCCACCAATAAGCGCTTGAAAGATAGGCTGGCATCGCCGGTGGTGAAAGGGCAGATGCTCTTGCAGATGTTGGGGGCAATGATAATTACTTTTGCCCTCTTCGATGTCTCTTATGCCACCTCTCTTTGGCTGACCATGCTGCGCTCTTATTATGGTGCCCAGTTGCTTGTGCGCCTGCCTGATGCACCTGAGACAGCCTGTTTTATAGAGCAGTTGCCGGCTTGTGTTGATGCAAAGCAAGCAGGCAGTCTAAGAGTGAGAAACGTACAAGAGGCTGACATCAAAAGCGGCGCCCTCAAGCTTTATGAAGGGGCTGAAGCGCTGCGCACTCATCCGTTTCCTCTTTCATGGGCTTACCGCGCTTTGTTCAGCAATAAGAATTCGCAGGCACAACTGGCTGCAATAAGGGCTGAGACTCTCTTTCAACTGGGGCGCAAAGAAGAAGCTCTCGCTCTCTTGAAAGAAGCGATTGAAGCCAAACCAAGCGGTTTTCGCACCGAGTTGACCTATGCCCGTTATCTAGCTGCACTAGGGCGCAAAGACGAAGCGATCAAGGTCATGCAGGCTGTTTTAGAGAAGCACAAAGATGTGCTTTTGCCTAGGCTTTATGAAATGGGGTTGAATGACAGCGAAAGTCGGCGTCGCGAAATCTATCAAGCTTCTATGAAAGAACTGGATGAACAGGTCTTTGGCACCGAGCCGGCTTGGCCGCCCGGGGGCGAGCGCCCGATTATGGAGATGTGGCGGCGGGATGATTTGGAATTTTTGAACCAACTTTTGCTTGAGTCGAAAGCTAAATAAACTGGACGCAAACTGCAAACTGAGCCTTAGAGCGGCTTTTGTCCCGGTTTGTCTCGCCCGGCTACGGCATCGCTCTTACACTCTTTCAATGCTTGCACCATGGCGGTATTGCCACTCACTGTTTCAGCCATGATCTTAACCAGTTTGCCGCCGCCCCAGCGGTTCAGGTGCACTGTATCGAGATAGTCTTTCTCTTCCACAAAACGCTGGTCTTTGAATAGGCTGACATAGGTTCCGCCTTGTTCTTTTGTGGTCTTCTCTAGATAAGAGTCGAAGTTGTTCCAAAAATTTTGGCTGAGCAAATTTTGATTGGAGAGCCTTGAGGGCATGCCGACAACAATTATCTGTATGTTTTCTTTGTGCAGAAGGGCAAGCAATTCTTGGAAATAACGCTTTTGTCCGGCCAAGCAAGGCGGATTTTCGCGCTTGTAGCGTTTAATATATTCCTTGGAATTATCCATATAGAGATAGGGCGGGTAAGCAGGCAACACCCATTCGCCTCGCTTGACGTCGCCGGCCGAGCCGCTTATGGCCCGCAATACTTTTGTGGTTACTTGCCCGGAATTTAACTGGGCATTATTGGCTTGCTTGTCGGCTCTGGTGTCAATGCCCTTGCCTTCCGGATTGGTGAAACTGGCGCGGGCCCCAAGCGAAGGCGGGATGTCGCCGAAGGCAAGCAGATTGACCTGTCTAAGCGGTAGATAACGAGAGAGCAAATAGTCTAGATAGCCGAAGGGGCTGTCGTATGAATGGACGGCCAAGTTGTCTAACTTGCAATAGGGTGAAAGGAAGTGGAAGCTGTCGGTGGCTGCCGCTGCCGGTAGGTTATTGTCGATGAAGTCGCGAGGGTTGACGCCGATAATGGCTATCTTGGGCTTCTTATCAGCTTTGCTCACCAGACTGTCGGCGATAAGATAATGGTCTGAGACCATGGCTCCGCCCATAGAAAAGTTGAAGACGCGCGGCTTGAGCCCGCTTGCTTTTGCTACTTCGGCAGCCAGTCTCTCTACTTCTCTTTGGTCTGTGGTATCGACTGTGGTGCCGCGATGTTCGGCTTCGGCCGAGAAAATAGCCGAGCCCATTTGCGAGCTGCCAAACAAAACTATGTCGGGCTGAGCCTTTTGTTCCAGTTGGGAAAGATAAGTGCGCGAGACCCACCAGATCCACGGACCTTCCATTCTCTTTTCATAGTTGGTGGCTTTGATGCCGTTCAAGCTCAGTTTACGCTCGGGCATTTTAGCAAGAACGCCATAAAGAGCCAGGTTGAGAGCACCGTACAAAACCACGGCCCAGACAAAGGCATTGGCACGCTTCTTGCTTGTTTCGCTGGCAGCCATTACATTGCTACCCCCGTCTCGTCATCGGGCTCAGCCTTTTCGATTGTATCGATGCGGCTGCCAATCTGCTTTTTGTTGCGCAATTCGTTGACCACATTTCTGATTTTGCTGCGGTGTTCGCGCACTAAGTCCTTGGCCTCGATTAGTTTGTGTTCGGCTAGTTTGCCTTTCAGCTTTTCTAGACTGGTGAGCGAATCGGGATCGCGATCGCGATCCCGATCGATTCGATTAGCCAGTCGCTCCAGTTCATCGTGTTTCCAGAGTTCGCGTCCGGCCATTTCCATAGTCAGTTTGGTGCGCGGATCTTCATTGAGAGCCGAGACCAGACTGTCTAGAAATTTGGCACCGCCGAAGGCATTTAGGTGCACATAGTCATGATAGAGACTTTTGTCGTAGAGATAGAAATAGTTGAGATCGAAAAAGGGCGCACCATAGGCAAAAGCTTTGCCCTTGACGGCAAAGACATAGTCTAAGTAAGTGGTGGCGCCCAGTTGGTTGATGTTTTCTCGACTGACCGGCATATTGACGACGATTAGTTCGATGCGTTCTTTTTTGCAAAGGGTGCCCAGTTTGCCTAGAAAATACATCTGAGTTTTGAATGTATGATCATCGGCTTTCTTATAGCGTTCTTTGTACTCTTCGGTGTTGTCTTTGAAATTGGCAGCCACATCTTCTTTCTTGAGCGGATGCGTATAGACTGCATCGGGATGAATTTCACCGGCGCGATAATTTGGTATTAGCTTGGTGCGCTGCCAAAAAGTATAAGGCTGGGCGCCACTGGGCACGGCCGCTACTTTGTTGAGCAAGCGGGTGGCAGCTTTTTCGGCGGTCATCTGCCAATCTAGGGCATGGTGGGCAAAATAAAGATTGCGATCGATGAACCAAGATAGTCTGCCCAAGGGGTCTCTAAATAGCCCACCGGCACATTCGTCGGTAGAGACGATGCGGCTGAGAAAATGGTATGGTTCGGTATCGGTGGGATTACCCAGCTGGCTATCGATAAAGTCGCGGGGGGCAACGCCATAGATAATCACATCGGGACGATGTGAGGCGGCAAGCAAGCTCTTTACGGTCAAATAGGCATCGGAAGGCATCTGCCCCGGTGCGGAGAGATTGAAAGTGCGGAACTTGCCTTTGAAAGTTTCTTCCAGCTTATCGTTTAGATAAAGAGACTGGTGATGCTTGGTCAGGTTGAGGGGGCGGTTCAAATAATTGGCATCGCAATTATTTATGGCTGCCACCATCAGTGATGAGCCCAAAAGAGTGACATTATGCACTTGTTTGTCTTCTTTTAAGTCATGAAAACCCCACCAGCTCCAGCCTTTGTAGGGATAGTTGAAAGGATTGAATTTGAGCGGGGCATAAAACGAAAAAGCCACATTTATTCCAAGAAATGCGGCGATGGCGGCCATGGCTCGACTGACCCTTTTCATTGGTCACCGCCATTTTTCTCTAGGGCTTTGCGGCTAACCGGGTCGTTAGCCATAATCTGGGCAATTTCGCTGAGCAACTTGGCACCGCCGCCTGAGTGCAGGTGCACAGTATCTTGAAAGTCGCTGAGAGCAAATTTGCCTTTGCCTTCGGCATGCAGATCTTTAAAGGTGACACTTTGCGATTGCGCCGCCAGTTTAGCTAGTTCGCTTTTATAGAGATTCCACGAGGCATCGGGCAAAAGCTCTCTATTGACCTGGGTGATGGGCATAGCCACCAGCACCACATGGGTGCCGCGCTCATTGGCAATGGCAATCAAGTCTTTGAGAAAGCGCATTTGCGCTGTAAAAGTAGACATCTTAAGAGTCTTGTAGCGCTTTCTGTACTCTTGAATGTTGTCCATAAAGCCCGGACGATTGGCTGGATCGGTCGGGCGGAAGAAACATTCCTGCGGATTGACTTCAAAGGGCAGATAGTCGGGCAAGACTTTTCTTCTGAAGGCGATACGGTCTACTTCGCTGAGATTAGCCGGACGCGGCGCCACTTTATCGATAAGGGGGCGCAGGCTTCTTGCTGCATCGAGAGCGATTTGACCATGATTGCCATAAACATAACAAAGGCGGGCGAGTTCCCAGTTCAATCTTTCTTGCCAATCTGACATGAGCAAGTCGGCATGACCGGAAAGATCGCCGAAGCGCGAAAGATATTTATAAGGGTCGGTGGCGGCGGGGGAAGGCAATAGGTTGTCCATAAAGTCGCGCGGTCCGACACCATAGACTAGAACTTTTGGGGCGCGCTTTTCTTTCAAGAGAAAATCGGTGATCAAATAGGCGTCTGAGGGCATTTCGCCTGGAAGGGCAAAATTGTAGGTAGAAACAGATTTGCCGCTTGCCTTTTTGAAGGCGTCTTCAAAATAGATAGAGCGGTGATGCTGAGAGGCGTCTATTTGCTTGCCGAGAAAATCGGCATCGGTGCCATCGAGAGGCACAAGCATCAGGCTTGAGCCAAGGAAGACCACGTCTTTAGGCTGAGCCGGTTGGGCAAAGAACTCGCTTATCGCCCAGGTTGTCCAGGTGCGCACAGGAAAATCGCTTGGTTTTAATTTCTCGATTGAAAGAAACTGCAGCCCCAAGCTAAGCGCGGCAAAGATAGACAGCCCAGCCAAGAAACGCGACTGGAAGAAGCCGCCTCTGGCCTTGCCTTTTGCATAGGCGCGTTCTAGTTTCTCCGGTGCGGCAGCTGTATCCCTAAGGTCTGTGCCGCTTTTCGGATTTTCAAGATCGCGCAAACTATCGTGGTCTAACTTTGCCACAGTGCCCCCAAACGGTTCTAAAAGTGAGCTTTTAGAACTGGAAGTATATGAATGAAGGCGAACTATCGGGACTGAAGACAGTGATGATGCACATGAGCAGAACCATCACACCCACTTGCAGGGCCCACGGCGGGCTCTTGTAGATGGCTTTGTCGTTGAGCCAGTTCACCACCGGTTGGGCAATCATCAAGACAGGCAAGAGCAAGAGCAGTGCCGGGAAGATGATCGGATCGCGAATTTGCAGAATTGCCAATTTGGCAGCGCTGAAATTAGCCAGTTCCAGAGGTGCTTGCATCAGTTTGCCGATGATTGTGCCGGCTATCGACATATTTTCTGCCCGGAAAAAGACCCAGCCGATACAGACAATATGGAAGGTAGCGATCACTGAAAAGACGTGATAGACCTTGGCTAGAGTCTGGTTCTCTTTGAGCGATTTGGCTATGCCGACAAAGTCGAGCAGGCGCAAATACTCTTTGTGCAAGATGAGCACAATACCCTGATAGGCGCCCCAGGCTAAGAAGTGCATGGCGGCACCGTGCCAGAGACCACCCAGAGCCATGGTCAGAAAGAGGTTTCTATAGTTGAGAATTTTGCTGCACTTGGAGCCGCCCAGCGGTATGAAGAGATAATCTCTCAACCAGGTGGAGAGGCTGATGTGCCAGCGGTGCCAGAAATCAGCAACGTTGGCGGCCAGATAAGGCAGGTTGAAGTTAATCGGTACTTTATAGCCAAACAAGAGAGCTGAGCCTCTGGCAATGTCGGTATAACCGGCAAAGTCGAAGAAGATCTGGAAGGCAAAGGCATAGGTGATAAGCCACATGTCTACCGACGAAAAGTTTTCGGGATGAGCAAAACCGGCCTGCACCACCAGAGCCAGATTGTCAGCCAGAAGCACTTTTTTACAGAGACCCATCAAGATGAGCTGCATGCCTTCATCGAGGTATTCCCACTTGAATTTGATTTTTTCGCTGAGCTGCGGCACAAAATCTTGATAGCGCTTAATTGGTCCGGCTATCTGAGTCGGGAAGAAGCTGGCGAAAAGAGCCAGGGCCGAGAAAGATTTCACCACCGGCTTGCCGCGGTAGACTTCCATGGCATAGTGAATGAATTCAAAGACGAAAAATGAGATGCCTAGGGGCAAGATAATGTGCAGGTGCGGCTCTCTCCAGGTAACACCGAAGAGTCCGAGACCGCCCTTGACCATGTCCATGGTGAAATAGGCGTATTTGAAAATACCCAGGGTGATTAGGTTGGCCACCACTGTCACCCAGAGCCAGCCCTTAGCAGTGAAGGCCAGATGTTTTCCGCCTTCCGCTTTGGCGGCCTTATCGATAAGCGGCACCAAGAGGAAGTTTGCCAGGGTCAGACCAAATATGAGCAAGCCATAGATTGGTCTCCAGGAACAATAAAACACATAGCTTGCCACCAAAAGCAGTGGCACACGCGCTTTCTGCGGCAAGATCCAATAGAGGAAAAATACCGTCGGTAGAAAGACTAGGTATTGAAGGCTGTTGAATAACAAGGTGGTGCTCCTTGGGTCAAGAACAAGTTTCTTGATGGTTAACAGGGCAAATTGGTTCCAGAATATTCCAAATTGCTCATCGCACATGATAAAGGGAGGGTTTCCAATATGTCCAGTTGGGAATTCTCAGGTTAACCTAAAACGTTTATAGTAAGTCTTTTCTCATCAAGCAAAAAGCCCAGCCGGTAAAGGTTCTGGGCTCTTGGAAAGCGTTAAGCTGAGAGTTTATTCTTATGTACTGAAAAGAGCAGGTGAGAAATTATTCACTGCCTTTTTCTTTATTGAAGCCTTCAGCCACCAGCTGATACCCACCACCGTATACGGTTTTTATATACTTGCGCTCGCCCTTTTCCAGACGGGTGCGCAGGTGTCTGATATGCACTCTGATGGTGTCTACGTCGTCATCGGGGGCATAGCCCCATACTTCTTCCAACAACTTGCCTGTCGACACTGTCTGTCCGTGATGTTGCATCAAGCAGTGCAATATCTCAAACTCGGTGGGGGTGAGTTTTTCAATTCTGCCGCCGACTTTTGCTTGCAGATTCTCTGGTATTAATGTTATTTCACCTGCTGTAAGAATCTCGGGCAAGGTTGATGAATGAGGAACGCTGCCTGCACGCCTGAGAAGGGCACGCACCCGCACTTGCAGTTCGGGGGTGTCGAAAGGTTTGGCCAGATAGTCGTCGGCGCCGGCGTCAAAGCCAGCCACCTTATCTTTAGTGGTGGAAAGAGCCGTGAGCATCAGCACCGGAATCGGATTGGTCTGCGGATTTTGTCTAAGTCTCTGGCAAACGGTAAAGCCGTCCAGGTCGGGCATCATCACGTCGAGGACGATTAAGTCGGGGCGGTTTTGCTGGGCCATAGCCAGACCCTTGATACCGTCTGGAGCTGTCACCACTTGATGACCGAGCAGTTCAAGATTGACTTTTACTAATTCGGCTATGGAAAGGTCGTCTTCAATGACCAAGATTCTTGACAATGCTTCACTCCGTTAAATGCGATGGTTCGCCTGTGCCTGCTTTTCACTCAACCGATATCGGTTCAATTATTTCAGTCTTGTGCACTGACTGTTAATTTTACTGGAATTTTGAGAAGACGGTTGGCCCTTACAACTGTCAGTGTTACCACTTGATTAGGTTTCTTGCTTTCTATATATGACATCAGAGTGTCGATACTGTTCACCTGTTGATTGTCCACAGCCACTATCAGGTCGGCAAAGCCCCTCTCCATTTGGCGCCATTCCATGTCGCCATAGCGATAGACCATAATTTTTGGTCCTTGAATGCCTGCCTGGGCTGCCGGACCGCCGGGGTTGACCCTCAAAACTCTCAGTCCGCCTCTTTCGTCGGGAATAGCATCGAGACCCAGTTCTGGGCGTAAGACTCGATGGTGTTCGATTAGTTGCGGAATGATATTTTTGGCGATATTAATCGGAATAGCGAAGCTGATGCCGGAAGATTGTCTGGTGCCGCTGAATATGGCGGTGTTTATGCCCACCACCTTGCCCGATAAGTCTAAAAGCGGACCGCCTGAATTGCCCGGGTTGATGGCCGCATCGGTCTGGATTATGCCCTTGATCAGTCTGCCGTTTTCCGACTTGATTGTGCGACCTATCGATGAAACTATGCCTTCGGTGAGGGTGCGGTCAAACCCAAATGGATTGCCGATGGCTAAAACTCTACGTCCTACTTCTAATTCGGAAGAGTCGCCCAGGGGGATGGGTGAGAGGGCTAGATTTTTGGGTGGGTTGATTTTGAGCACGGCCAGATCGGTGTGGGCGTCGAAACCGACTAGACTAGCTTGTACTGTTGTGCCGTCATAGAAGGTGACCAAGAGATGGCTCGCCCCTCTGACCACATGGTGGTTGGTTAGAATGTATCCGTCACCAGCTTCGGTCTTGAGCATAAAGCCGGAGCCAAAACCTTCGCTGGGCATGGCATTGGTCATCAGTTCTTCCGCCGATGAGACCGAGGAGATGTTGACCACACTGCGGTTAGCTGCTTTATAGATTCTGATGTATAGCTTTTCTTCTTCAGTTAAGGGCGTGCGTCCGCCGGTGCTTTCTTTGGTCGTTTCTTTTTTTGCTGGTGTTTCGGGTTTGCTTGTCTTACTGGGCAAAGTTGGCGCCGCTGCCGCTGCTTGAGCAAGTAAAGTAGAAGCAAGTAAAGTAGAAGCAAACAAAGTATTAGCAAGTAAAGCACTGACGGCAAGCGTCAGAAAACCATGCCCCGCCCTGAACCCAGGGAAATCGCACACTTTCATCTTACTTGTCTCCGCTTTTGGCTGCCGTAGTTTTTGCTGCTGTAATTTTTGCTTCAGTACCATTCATAAGGCGCTTGATATTGGCTTTGTGGCGGATGACCACATATAGACATCCAATCACACTATAGATCACAAAAGCTCGCGGTGCCTGGAAGAAGATCATATAGCCGACATTGGCTACGGCAGCCGTCATCGATGCCAGCGAGACTATCTTGCTTGTGAAGACGACGATGAGCCAAGTGGCAAAGGTAAGACCACCAGCAGGCGGCGAAAGGGCGAGCATGGTACCAAGACCGGTGGCAGCGCTTTTGCCGCCTTGCATGCCGAGAAAGATAGACTTGCTGTGACCGATGATTGTGGTTAGTGCCACTAGTACCGGTGCGATATCGCTTAGATTGAAGGCAAGATTGCCGACGTTTAGGGCTAATTCGTGGCTTATCTTTTGAGAGTAAATGACCGGCAAAAGACCCTTCAAGAGGTCGATAATTAGGGTGGCTATGCCGGCCAGTTTGCCCACCGAGCGGTAGACATTGGTGGCGCCTGTAGAGCAAGAGCCTACTTTTCTTACATCGATGCCGCGAGCTTTGCCAATCCAATAGCCGGTCGGTATAGAACCTATAAGGTAAGCAGCTAGTATTTGTAGAAGCAATAAAAGCATTTTCTTTTCACTTCAACTAGTTTTCGGCTTTAGAGCGGGCAATTATGCGCAAAGGCGAGCCGGCAAAGCCGAAGGCTTCGCGCAATTTGCGCTCCAGATAAGTTTGATAGGGGCGCGAAAGTAGCTTGGCATCAGATACTTTCAAAACGAAAGTAGGCGGATTTGTGGTCACCTGGGTGGAATAATAGACCTTGAGCCTTTTGCCGCGCTTGCTGGCAGGCGGAGGCGAAAGGGCAACCGCTTCATTCAAGATTTGGTTGACCAAGCCTGTGTTGATGCGCCTTGAGGTTTCGCTAAAGGCTCTCAGGCAGGCTTCGATGATTTTATTCATGCGCAACTTATTGGTGGCTGAAGTAAACAGCACCTCGGCGTAAGATAGGCTGCGCAACTCTCTTTTGATCAGGTCGGTGAACTGATTCATCGTGGTCGATGAGCGGTCTTGAATCAGGTCCCATTTGTTCATAACAATGATTGCTGCTTTACCGGCTTCTTCGATTTTAGAAGCTAATTTTTGATCTTGGTCCGAAATTTCAAGGCTGGCGTCCAAGACAAGAACCACCACATCGGCTCTTTCCAGGGCCTTGAGCGAGCGCACGACGCTGAAGGCTTCGACCCCATAATCAACGCGCGATTTGCGTCTGATGCCGGCTGTATCTACCAGGGTTATTTCTCTGCCCTGATAAGTAATCTTGGTGTCGACCGCATCACGGGTGGTGCCGGGTTCATCGGCAACAATCGAGCGTTTTTGACCACAAAGCACATTAGTTATAGATGATTTGCCTACATTTGGTCTACCCACAATAGCGATAGAAACCGGGCAGGTAGCTGGATCTCTTTTCTCTTCGGTTTCTTCCAGCTCTTCTTCATAGTCGAATTGCTTTTTCTTTGACTTGCCTGCTACCTTACCGTTTTGGGGAAAGTAAGCAATGATGGCATCGAGCAAGTCGCCGACATTACCGGCGCCGGTCATGGCCGACAAAGGCATCGGGTCGCCCAGACCGAGACCGTAGAACTCCATGATCGAATTGTTTTCTTTGATGCTGTCAATTTTATTGACGGCAAGAATCACCGGTTTCTTCACCCGTCTGATGATATTGGCTACTTCTTCGTCGGCGCCTGTGATGCCTTCTCTGCCGTCCACCATAAAGACTATGACGTCGGCTTCCACCAAGGCTTGTTTCACTTGGTCAAGCACTTCTTTGGCCATGGGCTCAAAGCTGCGTCCTTCGTCGGGCAAAATGCCGCCGGTGTCTACCAAGATAAAGTTATGCCCCGACCAATCGCAGTCTTTATAGATGCGGTCTCTGGTGATACCGGGGGTATCATCGACTATGGCATGTTTTTGCTGGATGCAACGATTGAAAAATGTAGACTTGCCCACATTGGGGCGCCCGACGATTACGACTATTGGTTTGTACATGTTCTGACTATTTGCCTTTATCTGTAGGCTTCTGCCCCATTATGAAGGGTTTGCCTGGTTCATGCGGTTTTGGACCGCCTTGTTGACTGCCAAACTTCTTGCCTAGCTTGGGAGTCTGCGCTTCAATCCATTTGACCAATTCTACTTTTGCGTTGTTCAAATAAATTGCAGTTTCTGTATCGCCGCCGGTGTCGGGGTGCACGCCGGGTTGCGACATTTCGCGCTTCCAGGCATCCACAACCACTTTCACGGTTAATTCTTCCGGTCTTACACCAAGAATCATACAGGCTTTACGAATTTCGGGCGGCACCACCCTTGGTGTAGATACCACTGCCGGTGCTGGGGTCTCTTGGCTGGGGGCTTTGCCTCCCACGAACTTATTGCGCACACCCTGCTTGATCGCTTCTGCGTCTAGTTTAGCAGCGGCCGCTTCATCATCTTGCTTGACCTGGGGCGGCTTCTCGGCTTGGTGCTCAACCTCGGCTTGCTTGATGCGATTTTTCACCAATTCGCGCAGATCCTCAGGTCCAAGCTCCATTTGCTTGATGCCGTCTTGCGTTTCTCTTTGGCTTTCTTGGCTATCTCTTTGGCTTTCAAATCTGCTTTCAGATGAGTCATGACTGTTATTGCTCTTGCTTTCGCCACCATTACTCTTGGGCATGTCGGGCAGCACCACATCTTCAATCACTTCTATTTGCGAGAGCTCCTCTATATCTTCCAATCCTTCGAAAATATCCAATTTGTCCAGATCTAGCTCGTCCTTACCGCCTTCGTCAGTCTTTACTGCAGTGAGGCTGTCGAAAGTGGAAAGTTCGGGGCGGCGGTCGGCATCGGCATTAATAACGCCCAGCCCTTGGTAAAACTCAGCGCCCAGGGTGAGGCTTTCGCCCATATCAATGGCAGCGGTGTCGGCATGAAATTCGTCGGTCCGTCTTTTGCGAGGGCGCGGGCTTTCTTCGCTCTTCTCTTTTTCTTTCTGCTTGGCTGCTTCTTCAGCTTTGGCTTGAGCCTGGAAATAAGCCGCGGCTCCGGGTATGGGCTGGGTTTCAGTTTGCAGCTTGGCCTGATTCTTTGCTTGTTCGCTAGGCTCTTCCGGCTTGGTGAGGAAGTCTTCGATTATAGGCAAAGCACTGGTTTCACCTATTTTGCTCGGCTTAACTTCGGCTGCTTCTTTGGGCTTACTCGGCTCCTGATTCTGCTCTTGCTCATCATCTTCTTCTTGTGGCGGCTGGGCAAAGGGTTCGAAATAGAGATTGATATTGGGACGACCAGCCACTGTGCTGTACTGATAGACAGTTTCGATTTCGCGCCAAGAGAAACTGCCATAGTTTTCCTTGCTGCTATTGGCGACAAAGCTGCTTGAAACAGCATTGTAGACTCGGTCGTTATAACTTGGTTTGGCTTGGAACTCGCCTGTATCGGTGCTGCCGTTGCTGCTATTGCTTTCTTTTGGGCTTTCAGCGGTGACTTCTTCTATTTCAGCCGGTTTTGCCTCTGCTTTATCTTGTTCTTCCGGCAAATCTTTATCGCCGGCTTTCGCTGGCTCTGTCTGTCCGGCTTCTTCTGTATCTGTCAGTTCAAGCGCTACCGGTTCGTGTTCGGCGGTGGTATGACCAACCGGTTCGCCCACTTCGGCGACGGCGACTCCACCCTGGGCTTTACCATCGGCTAGACCCTTGTTATAGCCAAGATGCCAGGAATTTTGCAATTGCATAGCCAGAGTCTCGGCTTCTGTCTCCAGGTCGCTCATTTTGGCTTCGACCGCCACCAGTTGGTCTTCCAGTGAGAGACCGCGGTCGTAAAGTTCTTGATTGATTTCGGTGAGGCGAATGAGCTCGCCTTCCAGCTCTTTTACTTTGAGTAAGAGCTCGGAGTCTAAGGAAAAAGTGGCGCTATCACCCTGGGCTTTGCGTCTTGCTTCGATGATACGCCCCATCAGTTCTCTGCTTTCGAACAAGATATGGGGCTCTACCGAGAGCTTGCGCGCTAGGGTATAGGGATTTATGTCGAGATCGTCGCCTTTTGCCTCTTTGATGGCTGCATCCAGCATCTCGAGGGTTATCTCTTCGTTTTGAAGTTTCGCTTCTTCTGGCGCCATTGGGGCCTTGACTTCCTTTGCGCAGGTGTCGACAGATTTCTCCATTGTAGCCTGTTGACCACCTTTCTATATTGAATTTATTATCTGATAGGGTTTGATAGTCATGGCTTTAAGGACGGTTTATCTTTTAGTCACCGGCAAGGTGCAGGGGGTCTTCTTTCGACAAAGTACCCGAAAGACGGCACAGGCGCTTGGGCTTTGCGGCTATGTGCGCAATCTGGCAAGCGGTCAGGTTGAGGCACTGGTACAGGGTGAAAGCTCGGCTGTGCAGGTCTTGATAACTTATTGCGGTACCGGTCCCGAGCGGGCTCGGGTCGACCGGCTCGACCAAGAAGAGTTATCGAGTGAGAATCTGCATCAATTCTTGACCCTAATGGGGGTTGACTCGATTGGCGAAGGCTTTTCGCTCTTGCCGGACCGTTAGTCTTGTCTAGCAAATAAAGCCTGGGTTCAGGAAAGCTTTTCAGTAGTCAGCCTATCTGACGCGACCCGGGCCCTTCGAAAAGTTTGTAGGCTTCTTTCACCATGAGTTGGTCTCCGGTTTCAGGCGGCGGCACGTTATTTGCTCGGCGGGGTCTTTCGCTCGACAAAGTGGCCACGCCTTCGGTTATATCGCTCTCTTCAAAGGGATCCGGCCTCGACCTACCCCTTAGATCTTGCGGCGGCGGGTCACTTTCATCGTCGTCGTCACCTTGAGAATCGCCCTCGCCTTGTGGTGGACTGGGCGGGCTGGCATATTCTCTGGGGGCTGGTTGGCTTTGTCTCTGTCCTGCATGACCAGGCTGTGCCTGTGATTCGCTTTCGTTTTTCGGCTCGCTGCGACCAATCTTGCCCTGGTTGGGCTGTTCTGTTTGAATCTTTACTTTGATGAAAAGGTCTCTGCCTGTGATTTTCTTGGCGGCCGATTTGATTTGGTCCGCTTTGTTTTCAATGGTTTTCTGGAAGTGTTCGCGCGAAACACTGATTACCAGCTCGTCTTCTCGCAAAGCCAGAGGGAAGCCGAATTGGGAAACTAAGCTATAAGTGGGGATGGAGCGCGAATGGAGTTCTTCCAATAGGTTTGACCAGAACTCGTTCACGACTTCGAAGGGGTAGCTGCCTTCTTCGTTTGTATTGCTTTGTGTAGTGTTCTGTGTAGTATTTTGAGCAGGCGGAGGCGGCGCTTTTGGTTGAGGGGGCGGGCTTGGTCTTTCTTCTCTTTCCGGTTCAGGCTCGTTAGAGGCTTTTCTTTCCAGCTGCCGATTTTCTGGTTCGGGTGGTGTTGCTCTCTCTAAATCGGGCTGTGGCGCTCTTTCAAAAGCCTGCTGTGTTTCTCTGACTGACGGCACAGGCGCTGGCGCCTGATGACTAATTGGAGAAGAAGGCGCCTGATGACTAATTGGAGGCGGCGGCATCTGGTTCTGTGGTCTGGGTGCCTGTACCGGCGCTTGCATTTGCACCCGAGGACCATCTGCCAGCTGTGCTTCTAAGGCTTCGATGCGACCGACCAAGTCTTTGATCAGATGAATCTCTTGTCTATAGCAAAGCGAAAGCAAACCTATTTCTAAAGAGAGGGCCGGCTGTGTGGAGCGGCGCAAAGACTGTTCCAATCTATCTAGATGTTCGACCATCTGGGTTAGTTCATAACCTTCGAAAGCCGGCGCCAGCTCTGTGATTGCTTGTATATAGCCGCTTGAGCCTGAGATGATTTGAGCCAGAATGCTTTCTTTATTGTCTCTTTCTTTAGAGCGACCCAGATGCAGAGCTTTGGTCATATTGAGAAAGTGCTTACTGAGTTCGAGTGCCACCAAGGATGGTTCGCGTCCACGACTGAGCAGTCCGTGCACGGCTGTTAAGACTTGCTCACCGTTGCGTTCTTTCATGCCTTTGCTTATTTCGAGCAAGACATCTTCGTCGATGGCGCCAAGCAGGGTCAAAAGATCTGTCACCGAGACCGGTCTTTCTGCTGTGGCTAAAAGAGAGGCTTGATCGAGTAAACCCATGGCATCGCGCAAGCCGCCGCCCGAGCGCCTGGCAATTAATTCGAGGGCACTGTCTTCGATATTGATTTCTTCTTGGTTGGCGACATTACGCAGGTGCACAATCAGATCTTCGTGACTGACCAATCTGAACATGAGTCGCTGGCAGCGGCTGATGATCGTGGGCGGCACCTTATGTTCTTCGGTGGTGGCTAAGACGAAGATAACGCGCGGCGGCGGCTCTTCGATTGTCTTCAGCAAAGCATTGAAGGCTTCTTTGGTGAGCATGTGACATTCGTCGATGATATAAAGCTTGAAGCGCCCGCCCTGGGCCACCAGTGGTGCTCTCTCAATAAGAATACGAGCGTCGTCCACCGAGTTGTTCGAGGCAGCGTCTATTTCTAGAACAGCCGGTGAAATGCCCTGCTTGATCTCTGTGCACATGGGGCAAACCATGCAAGGCTCGGTTGTCGGTCCTTCCTGGCAATTAAGCGACTTGGCCAAGATACGAGCGCTTGAAGTCTTACCTGTACCTCTTGGCCCGGTGAATAAATAGGCATGGGCGATGCGGTCGTTCTCGATGGCATTGGAAAGAGTCTTGACGACCGAATGTTGACCCACAAGCTGCTTGAGGGTCTGCGGACGATGTCGCAAGTAAAGAGGTTGATAAGCTTCCAATGCCTGAGCCGGAGAGAATGTTTTTATGTACTTCGCTAAGGCTTTATTCTAACATTCTTGCCATTCTTACAAATTTGCAAGATGAAGAGACTTTTCGGAAGCACTCATAAAAGAAGCATTGATTGAATTTCTGCAAAGTCTGACAAGTTCTTGGTCGGACAGCGATAGTGCTTCTTTGCACTGCCAGAAGTTTTCCAGCAAGTAGCCCCCGAAGTAAGCTGGGTCGTCGGCATTGACTGTGGCATTAAGACCTAAATCAAGCATCTTCTTGAGGTTGTGCTCTTGCAGATTGGCAAAAACTTTTAGTTTGACATTGGAAAGCGGGCAGACGGTTAGCGGAATACCTGAGTCGATGAGGCGCTTGGTCAGTTCGCTATCTTCCAGGCTGCGCACACCATGATCGATGCGTTCGACCTTAAGTAAGTCGAGTGCTTGCTTGACATATTCGGGTGGGCCTTCTTCGCCGGCATGCGCCACCAGTCTCAGTTCTTCTGCTTTGGCCCGGGCAAAGACGCGGGCAAATTTTGAGGGTGGATTGCCCACTTCGGCTGAGTCCAGTCCAACCCCGATAAATTTATCGCGGTGCTTGAGTGCCTTTTCTAAAGTTTGCATGGCGCTGTCTTCATCTAAGTCGCGCAAGAAGCACAAAATCAAACTGCTTGTCAGTCCGTATTTTTCTTTAGATGTTTTGACTGCTTGATGCAGACCCCTGATGACGGTATCAAAAGCGATACCGTTTGCGGCATGAGCCTGGGGATCAAAAAAGAGTTCAGCGTGTACGATACCGTCTTGTTGTGCTCGGGCAAAGTAAGCATTGGTCAGTGTCTCGAAATCGCTTTCGTCTTTGAGCACCGACATGCCGGCATAATAGACATTGAGAAATGATTGCAGATCGGCAAAGTCATAGGCTCGCCTAAGGGCCTCTACATCGGCATAGGCAAGTTTGACGTTGTTCTTGGCCGCCATCTCAAAGATCAGCTCAGGCTCGAAAGTGCCTTCAATATGAAGGTGCAATTCGGCCTTGGGTAATCTTTGCAGGTCTTTCTTGGTGTCGATCAAGTTTTCTCTAGTTTCAAAATTTGCTGTCATGACCATAAGTCTACAGCAAGTAAGACTAGAGCATGCTCAAGTTTTTGTTCTAATTTTTCTGTCTTTTCTCAAGAGCATCAAGTTGCTCAAGGGGAATGCCCATGGTCAGCGCTCTTGCTTCCATTTCCATGCGCTGGGCTCGTTTCAAGTCGCCGCCTTCTTTTAAGACTTCGCTATAGACCTGTCTGCCTGCCACTCTTTCGGCGACAGCAACATCCATGCTCTCTTTCAATTCTTTTGCTTTTTCCATGTAAGGGGCAAGCTCGGTCTGGGCTTTGATGCCGTTCTCTAAAGCCGGCAAAAGTCCCGGATGTTTGTTCACTTCCTTGGCAATGGCTGCATCAAGTTCGGGAGAGTTCTTGCCGTTTTTATAACCGCCCATGAGCCAGGTCATTCTTTCTTGTTCTTCCTTGGGCAGTTTGCCCAGGGCGGCACCCATGTTTTCAGCGGCGCTTTCAAAAGCTTTCACCCTTGGTTCCATCTCGGGCTTAAGCTTCAGCCTTTCTTGCTCAAATTTTGTCTTGGTTTCTTCAAAATCGCGGTCGGTTTGTTTTACTGCTTCTTCAAAGCCATCTCGCATTTGACCGAGGGCTTTGGGTTTGTCTTTGGCCGAAGCGAATTCTTCCACCAAACCTTGCATGGTTCTAAGACCTTTGCCTAAATTGCGAGGGTCTTCCGCCCGCAATACTTCCGAAAGGTTTTCCGGTGCATGGGCTTCGCTTTCTTCTTCCGGTTCGTCCGGCACATTTTGAACTTTTCTGATTTCATTTGCGGCTGGCGGCTTAGCCAGATCAGCCATCCATAATTCTCTTGTTTCTTGAGCTTGGTCTTTGTTGGGTACTTCTTTCAGAGCTGCCTTTTCAGTATTTAGACTCATCTTGCGCCAACTTGCCTCTTATTTTGCCAACTAGCTTAAGTTAGCACGGTCAAGCGGGGTTGTCAGGTGGGTGAAATACGAAGCAGTCTATAAATAATGGAAGAAAAGCACGCTCACTACTTTTGGCTTGCCTTGCCCTTGGTTCTTATCGCGAGCAATTTGGAAAGCAACCTGGCTTAAGGGGTAAACATAGTTTTTGGCCGAAACTGCGCTCGGTTTTTCTGTTTTGGGTTCTTCCAAGACAAAAGACGGTTCGCCATATTTGCTTTTCATCTGGGTGAGGTCGCTGTCTATAGGAACACCGAGACTGTTCGGCAAGAGGTCAGAGCTATAAACCCTCAGTGCTTCTAGTTTGCCGTTGCGCAAATACGCCTGGCAGGCAACCTGGCCTTGAGTATTGGTCAAGGTCACCACTTTCCAGCCCAAGGTGGCTGTACTTCTTATAGTGCCTCGACTCTTCAAAAAATTCAGTGTTTCGGCTTCACCCACCCAGAGATTGAGACCGTTTATGCCTCTTAAGGTGCTGGGCGGCAAATAGGCTACGAGAGGCGGTGCTCCGGGGGCATTGCGAGCGGAAGTAATAAATGGCTCTTCTCTGGCTGGGGCAGCCTTGGCTTTTTCGCGAGCTTTCTTTTCAGTGCCGGCCGCGACTTTATACTGAGGTTTACTCTGCACCTTGGCTTGCTGGTATTGGGCTGCCTGCGGCATGGCTGCCGGTGGCGGCACAGTCATTAGTTTGTCAGCCAGAAAAACTTCTTCGCCGGCTGCATCTTTGCTGATATTTTTTCGACCAAGTTCTTCGCTGTCTACCGGTGCCTGTTTGGGCAAGGGCTGGGCATGTTCTCTGACATATTTAAACAGCCCAGGCTGTTCAGCCGGGCGCACCAAGCCAAATTTTTCGTTCTTGTCGCTTCTTTCGTCTTGGTCGTCTCTTTCGGCACTGACAACGGCCCTGCCAAAATTAGCGGCACCCATACCGGCGCCCATACCAGCACCATACGAGCTTGCGCCCATGCTGCCGCCAAAGCTATCGCCATTTTGTTGGGCGATAGTGGTATTGTAGCTGGTGCGCTTGCTGTCGCTATTAAATTCGCGCACATGGCCTTTGTCTTGCATGGGTGTGATCGTGCCGATTTGATTGCCTGCCAAATAAGGAATGGCTGACGTTCTTTGTCTAAGGTTAGTGGCTTGCACTTCTTGCTTTAGCTCGGCAAATTTACTGCTTTCAGTTTTTTCAGCCAGTCGGCTCTCTTTTTCGGCGCCAAAACCTGCCGCCTGCAAGGCGACGCGACGACTGGGGGCTTTCTCAGATGGCGGCGCCATGGCGATGGTCATGCCTTCTATGGGTACGACCTTTTGCATGACAGCGCGGCCCACTGTGATTTTTTTATTGCTTTGCTGGGGGCGAATAACTAAGGCCGGATCAGCATTATTATTGAAAGCCAGTTGATTGCTCAACAGTTGACCCGGTTCGCTTAGAGAGTTGGCTTCTCTTTGTAAGGAGGCCGGGCTCACTCCCAGCGCCATGTCTTGCCTCATGTCGCTTTTGCTCTTGCCTTCATTTTTGAGAGCCAGCTGAGGCTCACTGCCCAAGCGACCATAGATGCCCATCAAGAGTTTTACACCGGCTTCGGCCCGGCTTAAATCTTCAGTGGTCATGGCTTGTATGGCCGGGCTCTGTACCACACCAAAAGCCAGGCTCATTAGACATGAGACCGTCAGGGTCGGTAAGAGCAAGAGTTTAGTTTTCATCTTCGCTATTTTGTTTCCACTATTTCACATCGGCTTTGCTTTCTTGCATTTTTGCTTCCCAGTCATCAAGCTCGCTTTGATTGATTAGGCCTCGTCTGGTCGATACATAGACCGCCCGACAGCGTTGATTGAATTCGGTGTCGTGCGATTCGCTGCGCCCCGGTATTCCGAGTTTGGCATAGAGTGACTTCAGTCTTGACTGCACTGCTTTTTCAGTTAAATAGAGCTTCTTGGCTATGGCATGGTCGGTCATACCCAGGGCGATACAAACCAGGGCTTCATATTCGGCCGGGGTAAGTGATGTGGCTCGGTTCTGCGTGCGCTGAATTACCCGGGCTATACCCGGATGTATCCAGCAGTCGCCGGAAAGCACAGCCTTGGCTGCTTCCACCACTTGTTCGTCCGAGGCACTTTTCAGGACATAGCCGAAGACACCGTTCGGGGGTACCACTTTCCAAAGTTGTCTGACATAGACTTCGTCAGAAAAGTTAGAGAGCATAATTACGCCTGTGTCGGGTAATTGTTTGAGAATCTGCTCGGCAGCCTTGATGCCCGAAAGATTGGGCATTTTGATGTCGAGGAAGACCAACTTGGGGTGATGCTTGCTGGCTAGTTCCACCGCCTGGCTGCCGTCTTGCCCTTCGTGTATGGGTTGCGGCAGTTCGCCTTGCAGGGAAGGGCTGGTGGTGAGCAAGTTCTTGAGCCAGGTGCGGTCTCTTTCTTCGTCGTCAACAATGAGAGTGCTCATCCGTTTCCTTCCTCTTTCTTCCTTATAGTCATCTTTATGGTTACCTGGGTGCCGCTTTTATTTGAACTGTTGCTATCGTTTGCAAATGTGCTATCCGGCTTCTTCCAGTTTACCTGGGCGCCGATGAGCTGTGCTCTTTGCCTGATATTAATTAGCCCATGGGAGGTCTTGCTCGACTGTCTGGTTCCCTTTGTTTCAGGGGAAAAGTCTAGATCCATGCCTTTTCCATTGTCGATGATATCAATTTGCAGACCTTCTTCGGCTAAATCTGTGCCAAATTGACTGATTATAAGTTTCACCTCTGAGGCTTGGGCGTGCTTTTGCACATTATTGAGCGATTCTTGCACAATGCGATACAGCTGCAGTCTGGTGAAATCGTTCAAAATAGTTTCTAGATCGAGTGGCGGCGTTGGACCATTTTCAGTTCGATCTTCGAACTGACCGGCGATATCTGTTTCGCGCTCCAAAATGGCAAGCAGGTTTTCTAGAGCCGGCTTGAAGCCCATAGTCTCCAGCACCGAAGGGTGCAAGTCGTTTATGACACGGCGCATTTCGCTAATTGCGCCGTCCAGCTTTTCTCGCATTTGTCTGGGTGTGTCGCTGCCGTCCATTTCATGGGTAAGCTTGTCGGCCATGCGTGCCACCGCCGATAGTGCAGGCAGGGTCTCGTCGTGCAGGTCTTCGGCTATACGCTGTCTTTCTTCTTCGGCGCGCACTTGCATGGCTTCTCTGGCCATGGCTAGTTCGCGGTTGCGCAGACGCAAGTCGGTATCTAAATAAATCAGGGTGCCGAAAATATAAGTGAGCATCAGTACCGCCAATAAAGGCAGCACCGGCACCTGTACATTGAGATATTGAAAGCTTAGCTGGGTGAGCAAGGTGAGCAGCATGGCGATTGTGAGGAAGATCGTCGTGCGTCGGCCCATGGCCAAGGTTGATGAAAGTGCCCCCAGGGCGCCGCCTATGAGGAGTAGGATATGGTGCAGGATAGAGCGGGGAAAGGACCTTATCGGCTCGTTCTTGGATAGGGTCGAAATCGCCTCTGCTTGTATATAGATATTGGGCACTTTGTTCATGAGCGGGGTGCGTACCCTTGGCGTGTTGTCTACTTTCTGGCTGAAATTAGTGCCCAGAAGCACCACTTTGTTGCTGAAGGAAAGCGGTGAGACTGTTTCGCTCAAGATATCGCGGGCTTTGTAGACCGGATATTCTTTGCCCGAGAACTTTATATAAATAGGTAGTTCTTCTTGAGCAAAGTCTGAAATTTTGGAGCGGGAAGGTCCGACCCCGGCACGCGCCGACATTAGTGGCGCCACCACCTCGGGGAGAGATTCTACTAATTCGCCTCGACCATTCATATTTGAGGCTGTTTCGCCTTCACCTACGTATATATTGTTCAGATTGGCCAGTATGGGCATCCGGCAGGTGAGTCCGTTCTGTTCGATGATGACATGGTCGAAGGCGCATTTGAGCACGCTTTTTCTCAGTTCCGCCGCCGGTAGGTCGTTAGGATTGTCCAAGCTGCCTGGTAAAGCCAAAACTGTATTGCCTTTATTGGCTCTCAACGCCGCCACCAGTCGATTATCGGCTTTTCCTCTCAGGTCTAAGTCGAGAACCAGCAAGAGGGGCGAACCGCTTTCTATGGTTGAGACCAGCCTAGCCATGACTTCTTGAATGGGGGCGGCACCGCCTTCTTCGCCTTCGCCTTCCAGGTCGAACTGATCTTCGTCATCATAGGTAACTAGTACAACATCGCTATTGCCTGCCGCTTTCAATGGCGCAAAAGAATAGAAACTGCGAAAAGCTCGGTTGAGCTCATGTCCTGTTTTATAGCGCCATTCAAGCAGATTCATTTCCATCGTATCCAGAACAGGAGACTCGGCAAAGAGGATGGTAGCGAGACCTCCCGAAAGGGCGCCCCAGAAAAGGCGTTCGAAAAGCAGGCTATCCCTCTTGGGGGCACCGGCTCGCCCTGCAGGCAAAAGTTTCCTTAGGCCTGGTAGCAGGTTGAGCTTGGGAAGGCTGAGCGGCATTTGACCCTCAAAACTGAATCACTAAACAGTTTAATGCCTTCACCCGTAGTCTAGACCGGTCGGACTGCTAAATAACCAGGAAAAAGCCTAGTAAATCAAGCGAAAGGCAAAACTGAACGGCTTCTTGTTTATATTCAGGAGAAACCCTGGATTGTATACCCGCAATACCCGAGAGACCTCCCCTGGCATATCCGGCAGTCTTCTGAGGCGCAGGCTGAAAGAATACTTTAGTGAACCTAATCTGCCCCAGAGACCGACTAATAAAGAGGACAAGATATGCGCCCTGCTCTATGTGCTTTGTTCGCTGCCAGCATTTTACTTCTGCCTTCGGCAGCCGAAGCCGCCGGCTTCATAGTCATAGATCCGGCATTCAATAATATGGGCGTCAGACCAATGCCCATCTCGCCTATTTTGCCGATTCTGCCGCACCCCGGGCCTAATCCCAGACCGATTCCCAGGCCTAGTCCAAGACCTGTCTTGAAAGGCGGGGTCAGTATCGGCTTGCATTTGAAAGCACAAGATATAAAAGTAGAAATTACAGACCAAGTGGCCAAGACTTATGTCACCCAGACCTTTTATAACGACACCGATCGTGATGCCGCCGGCACTTATCTCTTTCCCTTGCCTGATGACACCACTTTCTCCAGTTTCTCTCTGCACATAGACGGCAAGCCGGTGGAAGGCAAAATTTTAGAGGCAAAGGAAGCCCGCGCCCAGTACGAAGCGATAGTGCGACAGATGGTTGATCCCGGCTTACTTGAATATGCCGACCAACGCTCGGTGCGGGCTCGCATTTTTCCTATTCCCGCCCATGGCACCAAAAAAGTTGAGCTGGAATATACACAGCTACTCAAGGCTGAAAACGGCATGGTTAAATATAGATTTCCCCTCAAGCGGGACAATGATGCCGCCGGTGGTGCGGTGGACGATACGGTCTTGACTGTGAAAATGACAGGTAAGGTCGGGCTCAAGACAATTTGGTCGCCTTCGCACAAGATCAAAGTGGAGCGCCCGGAAGAGCGCCGGGCAAAGCTCAATTACAGTGAAAAAAATAGTCTTTGTGATAAAGACTTTCTTCTCTATTACAGTCTTTCAGACAAAGACATGGCGGCTAATTTGCTCACGCACAAAATAGAAGGCGAGGACGGCTATTTCTTGCTTTCGCTCACACCGCCTATAAAGGTCCCTGAAAATCAGATAGTGGCTAAAGATATTGTTCTGCTTGCCGATACTTCCGGTTCTATGCAAGGAGAAAAAATTGAACAGACCAAAAAAGCTCTTAAGCATGTCATCACTTCGCTGAATGCGCAGGACCGTTTCGGTATAGTGCCATTCAATACTGATGCCGATTCGATGGCATCTAGCTTGCTGCCCGCCAATCTAGAAAATAAAAGAAAAGCTGTCGACTTTATAGATGAGCTTGAGGCCAAAGGCGGCACCAATATAGGCGACGCCCTCAATTCGGGAAAGAGTCTTTTGAAAGCGTCCGGAGAGCGGCCTGCTTATTTAGTCTTGCTTACTGACGGCGAACCGACTGTGGGCGAGACTTCTTTAAAGGGGCTAGCCGCCAGTCTAGAAAATAGAAATCTCAGAGTTTTCGACTTTGGTGTCGGTTATGACGTCAACACCCGGCTCTTGAACCGACTTTCCAGCGATAATCATGGCACGGCTCAGTTTGTCGAGCCTGGTGAATCTTTAGAGGTAGCGCTTTCTAGTTTTTATGACAAAATTCGCGCGCCGATGATGAGTGATGTCGAAATAAAATTCAACGGAGTGACGGTCAAAGACACTTATCCGCGTTCGGTGAAAGATCTTTTTGCCGGCAATCAGGTTCTCTTGCTTGGTCGCTATAAGGGCTCTGGGGCGGCTAAATTGGAGATTACAGGCAAGGTTAACGGCGCTCTCAAGTCCTTCAGTTTTCCGCTTGAATTTTCCGGCGCCGATGCTTCTTCCAGTCATCTGACCAGACTCTGGGCCATGCGTCGTATTGGCTATTTAACCGAAGTGGCTCAGGCAAACGGTGAAAACAAAGAAGTCATTGACGAAATTATCGAATTATCTAAACGACACGGCATTATCACCAATTACACTTCCTTTTTGGTGACAGATCCCTCTGAGAATAATCGAATAGTAAGACCGAGATTTGACCAGGTACTTTCTTTTGGCTCTATGAATAGACCCGGCGCGGCACCTCGCCCTTCTTCTCTTGCCGCCGAGAAAAGTATTGCCGCCGGCAGTGCCGCCGGATTTTCACAAAGAGCTGCCAGTCATAATGAAAGCCCACTTTTGCGAGACTTTAGAGTGGTTTCGGGTAAAGATGCTTTTGAGCGCAATAAGAAAGCCAGTCAGTTGAAAGAGTCAATTGACTTTGAATCTGAAGGCAAAACCGACCATGACAAAATGAAAGGTGCGACTGCAAAAACTGCTGCCATCAAAAGAGTTGCCGACAAGACTTTCTATCTAGCTGCCGACGGTTTTTATGTAGATAGTCTCTATAAAGCGGTCGCCGGCAATAGAACCCCCGAGACTGTGGTGTTTGGTTCGGCGCGTTATTTTGAACTGACTCGACTGAAGAATGCTGCGGCTTATCTGTCTGTGGGCAAGAAACTGCTCTTGGTCATTGACGGCAAGCCCTACAAGATTGTGTTCGAGAGCAACTAAGTTGAGAACAACAAGATATTGTTTGAAAGCGGCAAGATTTGTTGGACAGCGGTTGATTCTTTGTTTGATTTCTCGCTTCGAGCATTAATCTCGACCACTTCGGCCCTATAGTGTTATTGATGAACAAATTAGCAAGGGCTAAGAATTGACCAAAAATTTGATGGATTGCTCAAACAATTTTTATATTGTGAACAGAGATTACGGAAGTTTGGACAAATTGTGGGCTAGCTTGGTTCGCCGGAAGGTAGAGCCCAACTGCCCCTTTTGCTTCTCTTGAAAACTTCCAGTAATCCATCAAAAAAATTATGAACCGACCCGCCTATGGGTTGCTATTATTTGGTCATGAAATGCCCGCCGGACGGCGAATTTCGGGGATTCTATGCATACACTAGTCAAGCCGACAACTACATTTCTCGATGCGGTGCTCACACCCAGTGAGCTCAAGAAGCTCAACCATGAGGAACTTGGGCACCTCGCCTCCGAAATCAGGCAGGAGATTATTCACTCTCTGGCTAAGACAGGCGGGCATCTCGCTTCAAACCTCGGGGTGGTGGAGATAACCATCGCCCTGCATAAAGTATTCACCACGCCCAACGACCTCATTCTCTGGGATGTCGGTCACCAGGCTTATGTGCACAAGATGCTCACCGGGCGTCGCGACAAATTTGGCAGTTTGAGACAGTTCAAAGGTTTGAGCGGTTTCATCAGCCCCAGCGAAAGCGACCATGATGCTTTCATTGCCGGGCACAGCTCTACATCTATTTCGCTTGCCGTAGGTATGGCCTTGGCCCGCGATCATTTCAAGCAAGACCGCAAGATTGTCGCTGTGATTGGCGATGGTGGTTTGACCGGCGGTATGGCGCTGGAAGCGATCAACCATCTTGGTCACATTCAAAAGGGCGTCGTCATTATTCTCAATGACAACGAGATGTCTATCTCAGAGAACCTGGGCGGCATTTCGCAGTATATGAAGCGCATCAAAGAAACTTTCTTTTATAAAGACATCAAAGAGAAAATCGACTTTATCGAGGGACAACTTGATGAAGCGCGGCTCAATCCGGCTGTTTGGCAGCTGATTGAAATGGTCAAGAAAGAAGCGAAAGGTCGCTTCGATACACCCGGCATTGTTTTTGAAAAACTGGGCATCAACTATTCTGGACCAATAGATGGGCACGATGTGAAAGCTGTAGTGGAAGCCCTGGAAAAGGTCAAAGACAAAGATACACCGCAGTTATTGCATGTGATTACGCGCAAAGGCAAAGGTTATGCCCCTGCCGAAGAAGATTCTATTAAATATCACGGTGTACCGGCCTATGCTCTAGAGCCCGCTCTGGCTGAGAAAAGCGAGCCGCGCGCCTTGGCGCCTAAAGCCAAGCCCAAGACCTATTCAGATGTCTTTACCCAGGCGCTAATTGATGTTGCCGCCTTAGACAAAGACGTAGTGGCCATCACCCCGGCAACTGCCGAAGGTAGTGGCTTGGTCAAGTTCAGCAAGGTCTATCCCGAGCGTTTCTTTGATGTGGCCATATGCGAACAGCATGCCGTCACCATGGCGGCGGGCATGGCCAAATGTGGTCTCAAGCCTGTGGTTTCAATTTATTCCACTTTCTTGCAGAGAGCCCTCGACCAAGTCATCCATGACGTAGCCATTATGAATTTGCCGGTCATTTTCGGCATCGATAGAGGTGGTCTGGTGGAAGACGGCGAGACCCACCAGGGTGTTTTCGACATAGCTTATATGCGGGCAATTCCAAACTTGACAGTCTTGGCGCCTAAAGATGCAATAGAACTGCGCAATATGGTTTTCACCGCAGTCAAAGAAAGCAAGGGACCAGTGGCCATTCGTTTTCCGCGAGACAAAGCCTGCGCTGCCGCCGAGCTTGATATGCTAATTGAAAGCAAAGGACAGACCACTTTTGAGAAGCTGGACTATACCAGCTGGGAAGTGTTGCACCAGCCTGCCGACAAGGCGAAAGCAGCTAATGTTGTGCTTGCTTATGGTGCCATGGTTGAGAAAGTCGCGGCTATTCTGCCTGCTCTCAAAGATACCCATGGTGTCGAGTTTACTTTCGTCAATGCTCGCAGTGCCAAACCACTCGACCAGAAAATGCTGCGCGATTTCTTTGCCAGAGAGTGTCGCCTTGTCACCATCGAAGAAGGTGTTGTCTTAGGCGGCTTTGGTGCGGCTGTATTGGAAGAAGCTAGCCGCTATAGAATGAGTCAGCTTGAGCAAGGCAAAAATGCTAAAGCAATAGAGATAAATACTTTGGCTTTGCCCGATAACTTTGTCGAGCATGGTGCCCGAAATATTCTGCTCGATCTGGTCGGTCTGTCTGAAGCGGCGCTCACTCGTCGGTTGAAGCTTATTTTTCAGGGTTAGTCTGAAAGTAGTTTGAGTAATTCAATTTCTTTCTTCTTGGCTGTCTTACTGACGACATCGTGACGTTCTCTCAGCTGATCCAAGGTTTCTTCGCTTAAGCCTTCTTCTCGCAAAATCAACTTAAGCGGTCTGGGCCAAGTCTTAAGCGACAGCATCTCTTTATTAGAAATATTGGTATCGCAAAATGTCATCTCTCTGAGCTTGGGCAGTTTTCTTAAGGCCTGCAATATGTTTTTGTCGCGCAAGGACAGTCTCTCTAGGTCTAGAACTTCCAGTCCCTTCAGGCGGCTCAGTTCTTGAATGGTCTCGGCATCAATTCCACCCTCTTTCAGTTCAAAAGCTGTAAGTTTCAGAGGCGACAGTCCCTGTACAAGTTCTCGATCTATCTCTATGTTGCAGACTGAAAGTAGATTTAGTTGATTTAGGCGCTTCAACCTTTTGATATCAGCTGCTTTGAGAGATTTGCTTCTAAGCTTCAGTACTTCCAATTTGGGTAGGGTATTCAAATCATCTATTGCTTTTCCTGTGCAATTTGTGTTGTATAGCTCTACAGCATAAAGGCGTTTAAATCTTGCTAGATAAGGAAAATATTCATCGCCCCAGTCAAAAGCTACACCCTTCCCTTGGGCAATGCCTGTAAATGTTTCAGGGGCAAAGAGGCTCAATTGCTCAGGTTTATCAGGAAAACTGTCGTTGAATTCAATTCGCACCATGTCACTGGTCAAGCAGTTGAAGGTTCTGGTTCCTTCCGGTACTGGCTTCTGCTGTATAGTCAAAGCACCGATTGGTTCAGACGGAAGCTGAAAATAAATATGTTGTCCAACCACCCGACTGAGCGGTTGGTTTACTTTTTCAAGTTGTTCTTTTGTCACTTCTACAGGCACTTTGGGTAGACCCTGGCTCTTGAGCATGGGCTTGGATGACTTGGAAAATAGATAGTAGGCGGCACCGCCGATAGAGGCAATTGCTATAGTGAATGCTGCGCTGATTAGCACTGCTTTCAGTGGCAGAGTTCGGTTTGTACCGCTTCTCCTGTCTGTCTGTTTTTCACTTGTTTCTTCTTCTCTTTCTTCTTCTGTTTTGAGCGTGCCCGCCTTGTTTTTACCGGCAGCGATTTTCTTACTCTTTCTTCCTACATTGAATTCCAGAGTGTCCAGTACTTCATCCATAGTGGGAATTCGCGATTCTCGCTCTTTTGCCATCATGGCTAAATAAAGTGTATCAAGCCACTTGGGCGTGCTGGCTTTGTATTCTGATAAAGACGGAATGGGCGCAGTATTATGCAAGATGAAAGTTTCTATGGCAGTCGTCCCTGCATATGGTGGCACACCGGTGACACATTCATAGATTAGACAAGCAAGGGAATAAATATCGGTTCTGCCATCAAGCTCTTCACCGCGCGACTGCTCCGGGCTCATGTAAAGCGGGCTGCCGAAAACGGCTCCCGGTAGGGTTAGGCGTTGGTCTGAAAAATTTGCTTCTTTTTTGTTTGCTTCTCTTTTGCTTTCTTGGCGAGATAGCAGTCCGGCGACGCCAAAGTCGGCCAGTTTGAGATTGCTTATTTGATCGCCAGCCAGTTCGATATATACATTGGCGGGTTTAAGATCGCGGTGAATGATTCCTTTCTTGTGCGAGTGCGAAAGGGCGTCGGCAAGTCTGGCTATGACATAGAGCAGTTCTCGCTCAGATAGGGCGCCCTTTCTTTCGATACGCTCGGCAAGAGATTCGCCCACCACCAGTTCCATTGTGTAGTATGGTTTTGAATCGTTTATGCCAAAGTCGAGAACCGAGATGATATTTGGATGTCTGAGGCTGGCAATAGACTTGGCTTCTCGTTCAAATCTTTGCCAGGCTTCTGCTCTTACCTCTTTGCCTGAGAATGTTTTCAGTGCCACCAAGTTGCCCAGGTGCAGGTGTTTTACCTTATATACCGAACCCATACCGCCGCTGCCCAAAAGTTCTACAACTTCAAACTTTTGGTCAATGATGCTGCCAGGTGCAAGAGTAGAGAGCGTTTCTCTTAACCCGCCCTCAGAAAGCTTGCCGTCGATTAGGGCAAAGGTGCTCGATTTTGCCAGTTCAAGCAAGCGCTCTTTTGATGAAGTGCTGCCATCATTTTTCATTGCTGTTACACTTCACGGCGCCCTTCTAAGGCGCGTGTCAGTGTTACTTCATCGGCATATTCTAAGTCTGAGCCGACCGGTAAACCAAAGGCGATGCGGGTTGTCTTGATGCCCAAGGGTTTGACCAGACTGCTTATATAAAGAACAGTGGCATCACCTTCTATAGTTGGGTTAATGGCTAAAATGATTTCTTTGATGGTGCCGCCGGCGGTGCGAGCTAAAAGTTCTTTGATGCGCAGTTGTTCTGGACCACGGCCTTCAAGCGGCGAAATTAGACCATTGAGAACATGGTAGAAACCCTTATATTCTCTTGTTTTTTCTAGGGCGATTACATCGCGGCTATCAGCCACGACGCAAATCGTACTTTTTTCGCGGCGCACATTGGTGCAAATTTCACAGGGGTCGTTTGCCGATAAATGAAAGCACGATGAGCAGTGTTTCACTTTGTCTTTGGCATCCACCAGCACACGGGCCAGGCTCTGAACATCGTTATCGCTCATATTGAGCACAAAGAATGCCATGCGCTGCGCCGACTTCGGGCCGACGCCGGGAAACTTTTGGAATTCTTCTATAAGTCTGGCCAGTGGCGGAGTGAAATACACGATTATTTATTGCTGCCGACTAGAATTAGAACAAGCCTGGGGGCATAGGAATGCCGCTCATGGACGATTTCATCTTCTCTTCGCCGGCTTCTTTGGCTTTGCGGCTGGCATCATTGACTGCAGCCAAAATTAAATCTTCCAACATGGATAGGTCTGACAGATCTACAGCTTCCGGTTTGATTTTCAGGCTCTTGAAGCTAAACTCGCCGTTGCAAGTGATTTTCACTGCGCCGCCGCCGGCTTGACCTTCAACCACGGTGTTGGACAATTCGCCTTGAACTTTCATCAACTGTTCTTGGGCTTTAGACATAGAGCGCATGATTTGTTCGAAGTCTGGTTGCATTTCGTGGTCTTTCCTATTGAGTTACTAACAAATTGTCGATTATACAGCTCTGTGGGCTGCTTAATGTTTCTTAAGCCTCTCTGAAAATTGCCTATAAAGATAGCAGTAAATATATATACTGAGCCGCGGAAACCACTAATTTGGTTTAGATTAAATAGGTGAACTATAAATGCAAGAATTTGACACCCAAGAGCAAGATTCGGATCTGAAAACCGGCATGGAAGATGCTTCCGAGAAGGGCAAACATCTTTTGCGCTATTTGCTCAAACGCTTCATTTTGATTGTCTCTTTCGGTCCTGGTGTGCTTGGCTTCCTCTGGCTTTTGGGCAAAATCGTCCGTAGGTAAACCGATTTAGTTAGCCGCATGACATGAAAAAATCCCTGCAGCGACTCTTTAGCGAAGACCCGGTGGCCCGCCTGGCGCGGACCAACCCTGATTTTGTGCGGCGCTACAGCGCTCCCGATCAGTTCGGCTTTTCGCTTGAGACCTATGCCCGCTGGGAGCCTTTCTTTCGCTTTCTCTTTGAAGAGTATTTCAAAGTGAAAGTTAAGGGAGTGGAGAACATTCCCCGAGATGGGGCGGCCATACTGGTGGGGAACCATTCGGGACTCTTGCCCTTAGATGGGGCGATGATTTCCATGGCTATGGCTTCTGGTCACGACAGTGCCAGGAGGATACGATATCTGGTCACCGACTGGTTCTTTCATATACCAGGTCTTTCCAACTGGGTAAAAGCCACAGGGCAAGTGCGAGCTTCGCTCAGCAATGCTCGACAGTTAATCGAAATGGGCGAGCTTGTCGGCATTTATCCAGAGGGCATCAGAGGTGTGGGCAAACCATTTCGGGAAAGGTACCGGGTGCTCGATTTCCATCCGGGCTTTGTGCAACTGGCTATTGCCACAGGCACCCCGCTCATACCTGTGTCAACCTTAGGCGGCGACGAGATTTATCCCGAATTCACCAATCTGAAAGAAGTTGCGCATTTTCTCAAAATGCCTTTCTTTCCGGTGACCTTGACCTTCCCCTGGCTGCCGTTTCCGCTCATGCTCATTCCCCTGCCCATTCGTTGGATGGTGCATGTGCATAAGCCAATCAAGCTCGATTATCCACCCGAAAAGGCCTCTGATCGAAAGCTTGTACTGCGGTTAGCCAGACAAATTCAATATGAAATTCAAGATGATTTAAACCGCATGCTCAGGCAGCGAAAGCTACTTTTCACCAGCCCTGAGCCCGACCAAGACGAGCAAGAATTTTCAAACTATAAACAAGAAAAAATTGCCGAAGCAATAGACGAGGATGAATAATGAGTCAGTTTCTCTCCAATTATCGCGATTTTCTCAAGCAGTCCGCCAAATCAGACCGCTATCATGGTTTTGATATGCGAGTTCTGGCTCGGGTCGAGCCGGTCTTGAGCTTCCTTTTCCACGACTGGTGGCGAGTGGAAGTGAGCGGACTGGAAAAATTGCCCCGCGATGGTGCCGCTCTAATCGTCGGCAACTCGGGTAGCTTCCTGCCCTGGCCGGCTTTCATGTTGCTTTACGCTCTTATGTCTTCCCGCCAAAATCCGCGCCGGGTGCACATTGTCGCCGAGCTTGATTGGATTAAGGACGAGCGCCTGCACAGTTTCCTGATGGAACTTGGCTTTGTGCCCTATTCCAGCGCCAATATGAAACGACTGTTTTCTAAGGGCGAACTGGTGGCTATTTTTCCCGAAGGCGTGCCTGGTCTAGCTAAGCCCTATATGGGCAGAGACCGACTCAATGTTTTTGATTGGGCCAAGCTTCTGCCTGCTGTCGAGATGGGTGTGCCAATATTTCCTCTGGCTACTCTTGGTTGCGACGAGGCTGTGCCGGTTTTGACCAATATGGAAAAAACCGCCAAGCTCCTAGGCTTGCCGGCTTTTCCGATTACACCTTTCTTCCCCTGGTTGCCTTTCCCTCTCAATCTTGGTTCACTGCCGAGCAAGTGGCATATGAGTCTCATTAAGCCTTTGAGCTATGAGACAAGCCAAGAAAGAGACGAACTGGAAGAATGCGCTATGAAGCAATCCCAGTTTGCCGAGGGTGAAATACAAGCCGAGTTAAATCGACTTTTGAGGCAGCAATGGCGTAAACATTAGTCTAGGCTGTGCGCAGTTCGGTCACCTCTTTCAAGATGCGCCAGACTGTTTTTTGGGCTCTGAAAGCCACATGTGGGTTCTCATCTTCGGCTAGAACTTTGAGAACCACTAAGGGCACGCTATAGCATTCAGCCACTCTAAATCTCACATCGGCATGGGTATCCCGTGCCAGCTTCCATATGGTTTTGATGGAAGTGTTGAGATTGTCGGCTACTGCTGCTCGTACTTCGAAATCTTCGTGCGAAGCCAGCCGAGCCAAGGTGGTGGAATGTGTGCGCGGGTTTTCGGCAATGCGTTCCAATAATGATGTGGGCGCATTTCGGGTGAGATGCTCAAGCACAGGCGGCGGTGTATTGGGATTAATCGCCAGAAGGTACCTGATGCGAGCTGCCTCCAGGGCGGCTGAGTTGAGTTGCTTTTCGCCCGAAGGGTTTTGAGTGCCGCGCTTCTTTACTTTGACAGCGCTGTCTTCTGTCTGATTTTCGCCTTCTCTGTTCAATAACACTTTGAGCGCCTCCTTTATCTGCCGACCAGGCTCTTCCCACTGAAAGGAATAAGCGAAGGACAGGTCGTAATTTTCATCTGGTATGGGTGTCTTACAATTGGGATCTTCGTTGAGTTGATTGGGTTGGTGGGCCTGCGAAATGCGCAGTTTGCTTAAAAAATTGACCACGTGCGCGGGTATCTGTTTGCTGCCTCTTCCGGTCTCCTGGTTATCTTCGCTTTCAACCATCGACTGACTCTTTTGTTTAATTGAGGGCAAGAAAGTAATCGCGCCAAGGCGGTATGAAACCATTATTAGTCGCCTGGCCAATTGCGGGGTTGGGGTTTGGCTATAAAGTTCTATAGGTTTTCTTGAAAGAGTTAAGGGCTGAGGCTCAGAGAATTTTGCTTTTCCTTTTTCTGTGTCTCGAAAACCCCTATTGGTGAGGGTTCTAAGCGGTGCGCCAATGTAAAGGCGCAAAGCCGCGCTAGATTAAAAGTGAGTGTTAATCACGCTATTTTGCGAAATGTATAGTTAACCCTTCCGAACATATGAGTTTTCCCACTGTTCAGAAACCGGCATCGGTACTAATGTAGTAATGGAGCCACTGCTGTTACTCTCAAGCCGGGGCTGTAATTATGCTTTTCGACGATTTCTTTTTTTTGGTCAACCAGGTAGCTTCAACCGAAACCGATAGTGACATTCTTGCCGAACTGGCTCAACAATTGTTTGATCGACCGGCATTACTTTCTTTATTGGCTGTCAGTCCACACTTGCCCGACTCGCTTTTAGAGGCATTCAGCAAGCATCCTGAGCCTGCTGTGCGCCTTATGCTTACTTGTAATGCAGCCGTCTCTTCAGGGCTCAAGCCGGCAATTCTACAAGTACTGCTTGCTGATACCAATCCAGATATCAGATATAGCCTGGCCGAGAACTACGATCTGCCTCGTGAAACTCTGGCTATGCTTCTCGATGATGAGAATCCATATGTTTGCAACCGGGCCCGCAAGACTTTGCAGCGTTTGGAAGTGCAATTTGTCCACAGTGTTTCTTCTGTCGACTTTGGCGGTAAGAATGACAAGAGAAGCGAAGGTGTGGCCTGACTTATATCTCCACCCATTAATCGAGCCTGTATAATTAGCGCTGGCTCTTAGGGCCGCCGCTTTCATTATGAAATCGGTCACATTCAACCGGCAAAGGCCGTCTTTTAATGAGTAATTCCGGCAACCCCAATCAAGAACCGCTGTCAGGGCTATCTTTAGAAGCTCTGGCTGATGAGTTGGCCGGCACCGAAGCGCAAGTCGAGCAAGTCGAACAAGCAAGAGAGGCGGGTCAAGAAGACCTGCTTGTCTCTAAGGGCGGCAATGGTGCGAAGTCAAGCGGAGATCTGGTTGTAGATTTGGGTGGCGGTGCCGGCAAAATTCAGCATCCAAACGGCGATCTGACTTTCTACGACAGTGATAGCTCTTATACCCAAACCTTACGTGACGGCGGTTATTTTCGCGTCAGCACTGAGTTTGGCGAAGTAATCTTTCACTTACGTCCTGATGGTGATATCGATGTTATCGCCCCCAATTTCGATGAAACACTGCGCAAGGTCAATGCCGGTGCCGGCATTTATTTTTGGACCAATGCCGATGGCTCGATTCGTATTACCTACGATGAGCAGCGTGGTTTCAGTACTTCATCGGTCGACAAGTCTAACTTCGTTTGAAGAGTCTTTTTCTTCTTGCCGATTAGTTTCTTTGTTCAGATCTTTCTGATTTTGCACCAGGTTTCTAATTGCAATCGGGTCGAAAAGTCTATCGCTTAGATCTAGGGCAGTGAGCGAGCTGGTCAGTTGGCAAGCCAGGGGCGAGAGCTCGGGGCGCTTCTCCGCTGGGTTTGAGGCAGTTAGTGGTATCGGGTCAGAGCCGGTCAATAAAAAATAGAGAGTCGCTCCCAGTGAATAATAATCGCTTGCTATCTGGGCTTTACCCTTGAACTGTTCCAGAGAGATATAGCATTGCTTGCCCACCAGGGTGCCCGTAGCGGTGCCTAGATATTCGCTGGCGGCGCCGAAGTCTATCAAGATTGGCTTGCCGTCTTCTCCTAAGATTATATTCTCGGGGCTAATGTCGCGGTGCACCACCGGCGGTGAGAGGTTGTGCATATATTCCAGTGGTTCGGTGAGCGAGGCTATGATTTCCAGCGCTTGGTCTTCTTCTAGTGCGCCTCTTTCTCTGACCAACTGTCTCAAGTTTGTCCCTTCTATATAGTTGAGCACTAAATATGTCCGTCCGTCCTCAAAAATATAGTCGATTACTTTTACCAATTGCGGGTGCGAGAGCTTGAGCAAGAGTTCGGCTTCGCGGGCAAATAGTTCGGCGGCCTTATCTTTAAGGGCTTGTTTGGCTGTTTGGGGCGGTGTGGCTTCTTTTAAGACACAAAGTTCTTTCTCTTCTTTTTGAGCCAGATAAACAGCAGATAGCCCTCCAAAAGAAAGTTGCTTGATAATTTTCAACTTGCCAGACAATAATTTATGCCCTGGTTCAAGCGGCATAAATGCGGTGGAGGTATAGCGGCTTTCCAGCTCTTTTTCCCAGAGGTTTGTATAGGTTTCGGGTTTGTCTTGGCCCTCAATATCAATAGACTGACCCCACTTCACCGCCATCAGCGGTCTGACTTTTTCGTCTTCAAGCCAAACCGAAAGAGAGAGAAGGAGCTTCTCTACGTCTTTCTCGGCTATTTGATTCAAGGTGATTTCAAATTCGTCTTGGTCTTTTAGTTTAAAGAGCAGCCGCTTTTGTACTTGGCTTATGCAATGGCGGTCGTCTTGGTCTAGGGCGTCCAGTACTTGCACCGCTTCGATTTGCTGCCAGGGTATCTCTTCTCTGCCGAAGGCAAAGAGAGTGAGGCGGCTGGGCACTCTTAGCCCGCTTCTTGAAAGCACTATACGATTATCAGAAGCAAGAAGCAGCAGCCAGAGGCAGACGGCGGCAAACACAAGAGAGCCGAGCATGATGAAAATAGAAAAGGGGCTTGCTTCGCAGACGGCGGCATATATGGATATTCCGGGGAAAATGATTGCCCAGAGAGTCATACTAGACATAAGTAAGTCTCTAACAGACTCTAACCCGTTAGATTTATAGTTGATTGAGACTTCGGTGTTCTTCATGCCTCCGCTGCCTCTTGCACGCTTTCGAGTTCCTTTTCTTTGATCTTGATGGTCAGTGGCTCTTCTGATCTTTCAATTATTTCTGCTCTTTCTACTATTTCTTCTTTTTCGTCATAGACCAGTGCCTTAATTTGAGCAATTGATGGTCGTTTACTCTCGTCTAATTGGGTAAGCATGCCGATTAAGTTATTCAGTTTTTCAAAACTTGAACTTGTCTCTTTTGCCTGCAAAGCTAGACGGCTTAGTGGTTCGGGATCTTTGCCCATATAAAGAAAATAGAGAGTGGCGCCTAGGGCATAGAGATCTGAAGCCGGAGAGGGATTGCCTCTGATTTGTTCAGGCGGAATATAGGAATGCTTGCCCACCATGGTTGCCGAAGCATTGCTTTCGCCTCTATGCAGACGAGCCACTTCAAAGTCGATAAGATAGAGCTGGTTGCTTTGATCGAGCACTAGATTGTCTGGGGTGAAATCGCGGTGCACCACCGGTGGTGAAAGTGCGTGTAGATAATCGAGCACATCGAGCATTTGCCGGGCATAGCTTAGTATAGTCTCGGCATCAAAACCACTTTCGCCGGTCAATTCAAGACTTGCTTCGACGCGATCGCGCAGGTCTCTGCCGTTAATACGTTCCAAAACCAAATAAGAGCGGTGGTCTTCGATAAAGTAATCTAAGAGTTTGACTATATTTGGGTGCCTGAGAGTTTGCAATAGCTTTGCTTCTGCTTCGAAAGATTCGAGGGCTTTGCGTCTGATTTTTTCGTCGACATATAGGGGCAAGACCGATTCTTTGATAATCACTGTCTGCAAGTCTTCGCGGGCAGCAGCGGTATAGGTGAGACCTTGCCCGCCGGCGGCATAGATACTCTCTATTTGATACAGCCCTTCTTTTAGATAGTGCCCTTTTTCAAGAGGAGTCAGTTTGTCTCGTTTGGGTGGCGTGGCCAGTGAGCTTAGCCAAAGTTCGGTGAAGCTTGTGGCAGCGGTCCCTTTGATGGCGCTTTCAATCTCGGCGTCGCGCGGTATTTCGGCGATATGTTTTTCAAGAAAGCGCAGAAAAGAAAGTCCTATATCGGGCTGTGTGAAACCGCTCAAATTAGTTTCTAGAAATGACTTGTCTTTCTTCCAGAAGCAGATTTTCCACTTATGCGGGTCGATAGATTCTTTCTTCAGTGTGACATTGCTCACTTCCTGCCAGTTTAGGCTTTTCTTGTTAAACTCCAGACCGCCTAGGCGTGTGCAAAGACAGATGCCTTTGTCAGAAAAGGTGATTTTGTTTGGCTTGAGAAGCTCGGTCAGCAAATAGGCAAAGACAGCCAACGATATTGCTGCTATAGCCAATTGCCCATAAATATTGCTAGATGAAACAGTGAGGGCCAGGGCAAAGGGAAAACTTAGTGCGCCTGAGAGTGCCCCGATGACAAAGAGTGGCAGACCGAGGAAGATAGAGAGTATGTCGAAGATTCCGCTATGGCCGTCGAAAGCGTCATGATAAGTAGCGTTGGGTGAAAGACCGCAGAAACTGACCATATACCAGCGACAGGCTGATTTGCAAAGATAGGGCAAGATAAAGAGCACGAGCGGATAACTGAAGACTTTGAAACTAGCAGCGATAGAAGCTTCATTGTCTCTTAGTACTTCCAAAAGTCTCTGCAGATTAGAGCCGTCCGAAAATCTTATCTCTAGTTCTTGGGCTCTAGCGCTGCGTTCTTCGGCTCTTTTGCGGTTGCGCAGATTGAGTAAGTTTTGCTTGGTGACGGCGTTAGCCACTCTTGGGTGGGCCTCGATGAAATCTAGTAGGTCGGATACCTGAGACGAATCTAGTTTGTTGCTGTCTACCAGGGTGCCGCTGTCGCTTGTTGACCTTCTAATAGCCAGATCGCCGTTGCTTTGAAAAATAATTGATGCCGGTCTTTTCTTGGCGTTATAGGTGAAAGTTAGTCGTTTGAGGCTATAGGCTTTTGCCAGGCAAAGGCTGGAAACCAAAAGCAGGATTAGGTCGAGGACTATATTGTTTGTGTAGGGGATGAGCCTGTCGCTCTGCGAGGTCGAGGTGAAAACGACAAAGGGAAGCCCCACAAGCCAAATGGGGTGGGTGTAGAACAAAATTTTGGCGCGCTTGCGATCGGCTCTGCTATTGAGGTCGATTTTTTTATAGCCTGGTTTCATAAGTAAAATTTGCCCCGCCGGCGCTAATTTTAATTGTTATGCTTTCGATATTAAGTTGCTCTTTAATGGTCTGGTGGTGTCTATATAAACGCTATGCGAAAACCGCCTTTGCAGTTGAAATCGGCATGCTGTGCTGATTCTTCTTAGCTCTTTGCTCTTGAGCGGCATTGATAAATGAGCTACTGTTAGCCTATCGTCAATTAATCTTCGTGATTGGAGCGGGAGGGCAAGTTGTTAGCTAAAGAACTAGCACTGGTGGTTAACAATTTCGACGGCAGCTCAGCCCGTGGGCTGGCCTGCGACTTGAAGACTTTGAGCGGGCTCGGCGTTTATGCCTCTGCTGTTTGCAGCGGCGTCATGGCTGCCGACACCAGCCGCTGCGAATTGGTCAGCCCGGTTGGGGCAAAGGCTTTCGCCGCGCAGTTGTCGACACTGGCCGCCGACTCTAAAGTGGCGGCTCTAAAGATTGGCTATATCGATTCGGTTGAACAAGTGGAAGAGTTGGTATCTTTCATTTCAGCCGAAAAACCTCGCTTTGTCATTTACGACCCAGTTTTGGGCGAGGGCCAAACGGTCCTTTCTTTGAGCGATAATCCGCTTTTCCGGGCAATCAAAGAAAAACTCTTGCCTCTCTGTCATATGATCACAGTCAGTTTGACCAAGGCCGGCTATTTCTTGGGCGAGCAAGCGGGGCAGATGCCCGCTCTAGATGACCGCAGCGCCTTAGACCAATACATAGAAGAATTGGGCATGAAGCTTGTCGTTGCCGGTCCGCGTTCTGTTTTGTTGACGGGCGGCGGGCGTAAAGGCTCTTTCAGCCAAGACTATTTCACTAATGGCGTGAGCGGGCTCTGGCTTTCCAGCCTGCGTCGGACCACCCGCGAGACCTTGGGCAAGAGCGATACTCTTGCCTCTGCTCTAGCCGGGGCGGTTTGCTTGGGTCATAACATTATGGATGGGCTTGTCATTGCTCGCTCTTATCTCAATCAGTCTCTAGACAGCTTGCTTGCCCCCGGCAAAGGGGCGCAGGTGATGTCGCACGGTCAGTGGCAATGCGATCAGTCCACCTTGCCTTGGCTTACCCTCACCGGGGAAGAAGGCAGGCAGCGCATGGCTTTCCGCCCCACCAGCAATCTGGGCTTCTATCCAATAGTCGATTCTTTTGCCATGGTCGAGCGTTTAGTCACTGCCGGAGTCAAGCATATTCAGCTGCGCATAAAGAATTTGAGCGGCGAGGCTTTGTCTTTTGAGATTAGAGATGCAGCAAGGCTTTGTCGTCAAATGGGCTGCGAGCTTTTTGTCAACGACTATGTCGACCTTGCCATCGAATATGGTGCAAGCGGCGTCCATCTTGGCCAGGCTGACCTGGTTAGTCACGATCTCACCCGCCTGTCTGATAGCGGCTTGAAGCTCGGTGTGACTGCCCGCGCTTATTGGGAAGTGGCTCGCGCCCTTGCCTTCAAGCCAAGCTATATCACAGTGGGACCGGTTTTTGATGATGAAACTCACAAAGAAGCCCATGAAGGTTTGACCGCCTTGGTGCGCTGGCGCAAAGTACTTGATTTTCCAATCGTTGCCGCTGGTGGTATTTCATTAGAGAATGCCACTGCAGTTTTGGCTACCGGTGTAGATTCAATAGCGGTCTATCGCGATCTTTCAGCTGGGCACGATCTATCTATCCGGCTCGAGAAATGGCTTAGACTCTTTGAGAGACGTGGTCTGCCCTCTGGTATCGATAGAAGTTTTGATGCTTCGGTTACCCCTTCCACTGAAGAGGCTCCTCGCATTGCTTCAAGTGAGAGTACTGGCGAAAAGGCTAATTTAGATCTCTATAGATGAACTCATATCTGGCAGGCTTTCTAGCAGTTTGTTTGACCACGGCTTTGTCTGTGGCCGGTATGCTTTATGTGCGTCGAAAAGTAAGCTTCGAGGTACTGGTTTCTTACCATGAGGTAGCCGGTTATCTCTTATCGGTGGTCGGCACGCTCTATGCTGTGCTGCTTGGTTTTGTCGTGGTGGACACCATGCAGCATGCCCAAGACTTGCGGGTTTTGGTCGACCAAGAGGCTTCTGGTCTAGCAAATATATACTTGCTGGCCAATGGCTTGCCCGAGCCAAAAAGAGAAAAGTTGAAGGGTTTATGCGTGCGCTATGCCGATGAAATAGTGAGCGAAGAATGGAAAGCCATGGAGAAAGGCGGCTATAGTGTCAAAGCTTTTAGTTCGGTCTGGGCCATATGGAAAGAGATTACTTCGATAAAGCCGGGCGAAGAAGACGAGAAGGCTTTGCATCAGGAACTTATTAGTCAGGTCTGCGAAATGACCCAGAACCGTCGCACCCGCATTATTTCAGCTGCTCATGGTGTTTCGCCCTTGCTTTGGGTGGTTCTGATTGTGGGCGGCTCTTTCACTGTTATCTTTACTTATTTCTTTGCGGTGGAACATCTCAAGGCACAAGTGATTATGACTATTCTTGTTGCCCTAACTCTCGCTCTCAATATTTTTCTAGTTTTTGTTTTTTCTTCTCCGTTCAGCGGCGACTTTGCCGTCAAGCCCGATTCGTTCAGGCTGGACCGCATGATCTTTCGTTATTACGACAAAGGCGAACCGCCGCCGCCCGAAGTGATGCATAACCAGTTCTAGTTTTTATCGAGACCTGAGTCTTGTTTGCCATTTTATTGCTCGTCATCAGCAATGTTTTTATGACTTTCGCTTGGTATGGGCATCTCAAATTTAAGTCGGCACCGCTCTGGGAAGTGATTCTTGTCAGTTGGCTGATTGCTTTTCTGGAGTATTGCTTTCAGGTGCCGGCAAACAGATTGGGCAGCTATCAGTTCACAACAGCGCAGTTGAAGGTCATTCAAGAAGTAATCACTTTGCTTGTTTTTAGTGGGTTTTCGGTGCTTTATCTTAAAGAGCAGTTTAAATGGAACTATCTAGCTGCTTTTGTTTTGATTGTCGGCGCCGTCTGTCTGGTCTTTATGGACACCAAGCCGCCACATATACTCAGTTCGCAAACTTCTGAAGCAAGTAGTTCTCAAGCTGATTTGAAGCACCCGCAGTCTGACTAGACTTTGAATTTTCGCTCTCTTATTTCTCTTTAGCTCTCTTTGTCTCTACATGTCTTCGCCCGGAGACTTTTCCAGACGAGGCAGAATTATTTCGATTTCTTGGCTTGAATTAGAAACCAGTGCTTGTGCTTTGTCGCTTGCCACTTTGAAGGGGAGGCTGAAAGCACGCTCAAAGCTTGTGCTTGATTCGGTTGTGATTAGTTCGCCCTTCTCTGGTTCTTTATCTGGCTTGGTGCTAGTGGCAGTCTGGCTGTCAAAGCCTTTGATAGAAAAGTTTTCTTGGTCTAAAGCAATTTCTACTCGTCCACAAAGGTCGCCCTTGATGCGGGCAATCACTTTGAGATTGTCTTTGTCTTCGATGGTTTCGATGGTCAGCACAGCGTCGGTTGAACTGAGGCTCTTTACTTCTCCACGCTCAATCTGAAGGCTTTCTGTCACCGGCAAAAGCTTTTCGCCAGCCTTAACCGTTACTTGTAACTGTCCTTTGCTGGGCTTGGCTTTGGGCTTTTCGGGCGGAGATTTCTTTTCTGTATTGGTCTTATCTGTATTGATCAGCTCGGCATTAATCAGTTTAGAAAGCATTGCCTCAGAATCATCTATATTGCTAGCTTGTTGTTTGGCAGAAACTGGTGCCGCCTGGCTCAAATTTGGCACGACAAATAAGCCGACAGCAAGTAGCGTTGCCGCCAGAACTGTCTTCAGTATTGCTTTATGCTTTTCAAATTCCAATTGAGAACTCATAAGGTGCTATTTTAACCCATATGAAAGATAGACAAAACGCTGTTTCTTCTATAGAAGCTCTTGATGAGGCTCTTGAAAAATCTCTTCAGCAAGCCTTTAATGAATCCCTAGAGCAGTCCGAGCGGCAGCTAGAGCTTGATGGCGCGGTCAATACCGGCTTTTCTTTGCCTAAGTGGCAGAGTGATTTTTTGCTTGCCGAGATAGAGAAATTTATTGCCGGCTCTGCCGATGCGGGCAGCCGCGGCATGCTTGCCTGCCCGGCTGTGCAGGCTTATGCCCGGCAAGCCGAAAAGCTGGCTCATTTCTTTTTGACTAAAAATCTCGATGCCAGAGCCGGGCGAACCACAAAAGCAGTGAGGGCTATATTTTTTGATAAGAATCCCGAGAAAAACTGGTATGTCACCTGGCATCAAGACCTAACCATTGCCCTGAAAAGCAAGTTCGAAACCCCAGGTTACAGCGCCTGGTCTATAAAAGATGATATTGTCCATGTCCAGCCTCCGGTAGAGGTTTTAGAAGAGATGGTCGCCCTGCGCTTGCATTTTGATGAATGCGAAATAGACAACGGACCCTTGAAGATATTGTGCGGCAGCCATAAGTTAGGGCGGCTAGATAGTGATTTTTATAGGCGCGAAAATAGCAATGATTTGGGCAATGATTTGAGTAAATACACTGAGAAAGTTTTGACCGCCTCAGCCGGTGAGATTATTGCTATGAAGCCATTGGTTGTTCACGCTTCTTCAAAGTCTGTAAAACCGCTTCATAGAAGAGTCTTGCATGTCGAGTATGCCGCCTGTTCTTTACCGAGCCCGCTTGAATTTGCAGTCTTTTAGCCGTTTTTTAGCTGTACTTTTCTGTACTTTTCTGTTCTTTTCTCTTCTATTTCTAAATTTTCTGCTTTTGTCGCATAGCGCATACATAGGTAATCATCCCTTTGGCTGGTGTCTCAGTCTTGTGGTTGATTTTGCTCTGGTGCCTATGGCAAAAGCCCTTGTTTAGCGGCTTATTGGGCTTTTCGGTTGGAATTGCTGATTGTATCGAAAAGCCGTTTGGTTGATGAATCTAGTTATCTATAGTGACAAAGTATTGAATGAAATACAGGCTCAATTGGTAACCTATCATGGACCCTAGTTCAATCGTTCCGTTATATCAGCCGATTCCTTTTCCGGCTCCGGTGTGGCTTTTAGAAACGCTGCTTATACTCGGTTTCTTCTTGCACGCTTTACCGATGAATGTTGTTTTGGGTGGCGGTTTCTTAAGCGCCGCCCTTATTTTTGCCGGTAAAGAGAATCGCGAAGGCTATCTCTTCCGCACTGGGAAAGCCTTGGCCACAGCCCTGCCGCTCTTCATTTCTTTTGCGGTCACCCAGGGTATAGTGCCTCTCTTGTTCGTGCAATTGCTTTATGGACCGGCTTTCTACACTTCATCAATATTGATGGCAGTGCCATGGTTGTCGGTTCTTCTTATCATCATCGTTTCGTATTATTTGTCTTATGTGGTGATTTATCGCTACTTCAAATCAGAAAAGGCTTTGACCGCCTCTGGCGCAGTGCAGACTGCGGCGTTGCTTCTGGTTATGAGTCTTGGTTTTGCCCTAGTCGGCTTCCTTTTCTCAAACAATATGACTTTGATGCTTACCCCGGCTAAGTGGCTTTCTATGTACAGTCAAAACCCCAACGGTTTGCATCTCAATTTGTCTGAAGGCACTTTGATTCCGCGCTATTTGCATTTCTTTGTTGCTTCTTTTGCCACTGCCGGCATCACACTTGGTTTATTCGGTCTTTATATTGCCAAGCGCAATGCCGAGTTTTCCAATTACATGATCAAGCTGGGCTCGCGCATTTATCTAGCCTTTACGCTTTTGCAAGTGCCGGTCGGCTTTTGGTATCTCAAGAGTCTGCCGCCCGAGTTTATGCACAAATTTATGGGTGGCGACACAATTGCCTTTGCCATCTTTGGGGCGGCCATGCTCTTTACCTTAGTTGCCGTGGTTACTTCGGCACTGGCAAGCCAAAGCGGCAACAGTAAGGCTTACATTCTTTCACTCATTTCAAATGCCGTGATCATTCTTTTGATGATTATCAATCGTCATCAGTTGCGGGTCTGGCACATGAATAGTTTCAACCTCAACCCAAATAATGTGCCAGTCTCGACCCAGTGGGATCTGCTCATTACATTTGTACTTTCGGCTGTGGCTCTTATCGTCTATCTGGTTTGGCTGTGCAAGCTGGTTGCTAAAGCTTATGCCCCTAAAGATGGCGAAGCCCTGCCTAATACCTAATTTTGCAAAGGGAAAGAGAAGATGTCTGATTCGGACAATAATGAAAAAACAGCTCTAGAGACCCCTAGTCACGATAAGTCTGAGACTGACAGTCATTGGGACCTCGACATATTGGGCGAGGGTCCTGTGGGGCGGGGCAAATTGATGCGCACCGCCGTCGGTGGTATCGCCTTGCTCTGGGGCGGCATGACGCTATATCCGGTTTATAGCTATCTCAAGCCTAAGCCGCAAGATAAAGATTCTGAAACAAAGGTGACCAGTTTGGAAGTTTGCAAACTGGAAGAATTGCCTAAGGGCTCCGGTCGCAACTTTAGATTTGGCTCAACACCGGCTCTCATTATTCATACGCCTGACGGTGAGTTGCATGCATTCAAGGCCATTTGCACACACCTTGGTTGCACAGTGCAATATCGCAACGATAAAGACGCTATCTGGTGCGCTTGCCATGGCGGGCAATATGACTCGCATACGGGTAAGAACGTGGCGGGTCCGCCGCCTAAGCCATTGACGCCACTGAAAGCCGAAGTGGTGAACGGCAAAATTGTGGTTTCGCAGGCTTAGCAAATAAATTGATAAGAGGTTAGGGAAGCACTATGGTAGGGGATACACGCAAAGGGTCTAAGGTCTTGAACTTTTTAGAAGACCGGTTCAACCTCAGCACCTTTTTGCACCTGGCGGAAAAGAAGAAAGTACCAGTTCATAAACATTCATTCTGGTACTACATGGGCGGCATCGCGGCTATATATCTTGGTATTCAGATAGTCACCGGTATTTTGCTCATGGTCTATTATGTGCCGGAAATACAGTCGGCTCACGCTTCGATTTTGAAGATCAACTCGCAGATTGACTTTGGCTGGTTTATCAGGTCTTTGCATAGTTGGGGCGCCAACCTCATGATCTTTGTGGTGGTGCTGCATCTCTTTTCGGCTTATTTTATGAAAGCCTATCGCAAGCCCCGTGAGTTTACCTGGTACAGTGGGCTTATCTTGATGGTGCTCTGTCTGGCTTTCGGCTTTACCGGCTATCTCTTGCCCTGGGACGAAGTCAGTTTCTTTGCCACCAAAATAGGTCTCGATGTGGCGGCGAAGACACCACTTATCGGCAGCACTATCGCCGACATGCTTAGAGGCGGCGAGGCTATTTCGCAGGCAACTATTTCGCGCTTTTTTGTCATACACGTAGCGGTCTTGCCGGCTTGTCTTATCGCTCTTTTGGGCGGGCACCTCTTACTGGTGCAAATGCACGGTATGTCTGAGCCGGCTGCTTTCAAGGGTATTCCAGAGGCTGAGAAGACCTATGAAAAATTCTTCCCGAATTTCTTCTTCAAAGATATTTTGGTCTGGATTCTTGCCCTCAACCTGCTCTTTATTTTGGTGACGCTTGCCCCTTGGGGTATCGGTCCCGAGGCTGACCCGTTTGGCGCCGCACCGCTGGGTATTAAACCAGAATGGTACTTCCTCGCCCCGTTTCAGTTTCTTAAGCTGGTACCGCCCATGGTGGGACCAATTGAAGGTGAGCTATTCGGCATCTTGCTGATGTCTGTGGCGGCGCTGGGCTTTGTTATCGTGCCGTTCTTCGATAGCGGCCAGTCTAAGTCTAATTCTAATATTGCTACGGTTTATGGTGTCATTATTGCAATCGCTGCGGTGGCGCTCAGTGTTTGGGGAGCTCTGTCATGAATTATCCAATTTGGGTTGTGCCTTATCTTGGTGGACCCTGGGTTATAGGCATAATTTCAATTATCCATATCTTTATCTCGCACTTTGCTGTGGGTGGCGGCGCCTTTCTAGCCGCCGCCGAGATACTTGCCTATAAGCGCAAGAACGAGAATTTGTACGACTATCTCAAAACCCATTCGCGCTTCTTCCTCATAGTCACTACAGTATCTGGGGCTATGACCGGGGTGGGTATTTGGTTCTCGATTTCACTTGTCAGTCCTGACGGCACAGCCTCTTTGATTCAGATCTTTACTTTGGCTTGGGCCCTTGAATATCTTTTCTTTGTGGCTGAACTAGCCACTGCTTTTGCCTACTATTACACCTGGGACAAAATTTCCAAAGAAGCTCACTTGAAGCTGGCCAAGCTCTATTTTGTTTTCTCGGTTTTCACCTTGGTCATCATCAACGGTATCATTACTTTCATGCTTACCCCCGGTAAGTGGACCGAAAGCCATAATTGGCTGGATGGTTTCTTGAACCCCACTTACTGGCCGGGTCTGATCATTCGTATGCTGATTATGGGTGCCATCGCCGGTATGTACGCGCTGGTCACATCTTCGCGCATTAAAGATCCTCATTTCCGTACCTATATGGTGAGATTCTGCGCCAAGTGGCTATTGCCAATCTTCATCTTAGGTCCGATTGTTTCTTACTTCTACCTCAAGCAAATTCCTCAAGCTGCGGTAGACACAATCTTCACCGGTATTCAGACTTCGGGTGTCGGTAACTTCTCGGTCTTGGCTAGAGCCCTCTATCTAAGCCTCATTCTTTCAGGCACGATCGTTCTCTTTGCCTTCTTTGGTCCTTATCTCAATCCGCGCGGCTTTACTTTCCGCATCGCCATTCTCTTTTTGATCTGCGGTTTGTCTGTGACCGGCACCACCGAATGGATGCGCGAACTGCTGCGCAAACCTTTCGTTGTATACAACTATATGTATTCCAACGGTATCAGAAAGGCTGAAATTCAAGAGATCACCGATACAGGCTTTCTCAATAAAGGTCGCTGGGCTGGGGCTCTAGCTAAGACGCCTGAATGCAAAGGCGATGCAGGCGAGCTTATGTACCGCTACCAGTGTATGAGCTGTCATACCCTCGATGGTTATCGCAGCATGAAAAGAATGATCGGCGATCGAGACAAGGACGCTGTGGTTGGCTTCCTCAAAATGCTGAAAGAAAAGGAAGCTGATAAGAATCCTTATCATGGCATCATGCCGCCGCTCGCCGCCAGCGACGAAGAATTAGATAAACTGGCGACTTATTTAGCTTCGCTAAAGGGTGAAAGCAAGGATGCAACCAAGATTGGTAAGTTGCCCTAGAACAGTTCGGTAACTCTAGTAATTGATGTAGGTCGATTTAATCAGAACTTTTATATTTTGCCAGTAAGATCTCCCAAAGTAGGGAGGTATCGAAATGTTAGGCAAGGCAGAGCTCTTTGTCGTACTTCAAATTTATCCAGTCAAGGTGGATTTTATCTCTACTTGGCTGGATGAAATTGTAGAGGAGAACTACAGTTGCACCTTTGAAAACAAGGTTGTTCGGCGACTTGATATAAATTTACTTCCAGGCGGGACCCGCGCGAAGGATGAAGAACCCTGTCTAAGAATACATAGCTTTGCACGGATGAGCACAGGAATTGCTGAACTCAAATCGCGGACTTTGATTGAGTGCCTTGATGGCGGAACTGCCAAATCGATCAAAATCGCTGAAGCTATAGGGCGCAAATTGGCTGATGTATGTGTTGGTCGACTTTATGCTTTACCGAAGGGGGATTTTGGAATTGCTTTGACAAGCGAAACGCTGAAAGAAGATGCCAAGATCTATGAGAATACAAACTTTGAGAGTTTTGAGAGATTCAGCGAGCATTGCCAGAATAACTCCAGATGGATTTCCATGAAGTGGAGTCTTCCTGCTGATCGAGACAGTTCGCGGGATCTTCTAGCAGTGGTGCAAAAGTTGCAAACTATCTTTCCCTCCGCTGTTCCTCTCCTGTACGGTCTGAGTGATTATGATAGCTTTCTAGGAGGTTCTGGTAATAGGCACCTGCTGGAGGTCATCGATTCGGCAAATCGCGCCGGAATGCAATCTGATTGGTATTCCTTTCCACCGCTGGAACTCTTTCATTTTTTGTCATCCATTGATGAGGCTTCCAGCCAAGTTAAGCCAGAACGCTTTGCTAATAGAAGAGTACTAGATTTATCGATTCCTCTGGCGGTGATAGCCGGTCAGAAAAATGGTTTCAAGTTACTTTCAGAATTTTTTACAGTAGTATCTCAATTAGTGGGCGCCTTTTTTGCTTCGGCTATTGTGCAACACTCTTATCAAGAAAGATATGATTTGGATAACAGTTTGCTCTGGGAGGGACTTCCTGCGCTTCCTTACTGGCTGGGATGGTTTGGCATAAGCTACGCTCCTTATCTCCAAGATTCACTCAAAGATTGCGAGTACGCCTTCTTCATTGAAGATCGATACATTTTTCTCAAGATGGGTGAGGAGCCAGTCGACTTGGGTACACTTAGGCAAATATTTCCCACTCTGCCGTCTCGTTTGCTGCAGACTGAAGTACATTGCGAGCGAGGAGCCGGTTCTCTTGTTCCACGATTCGAAGCAGCTGAGTTTATTCCTCCAATGACTTAGAAGATAGGGAGCGCTTCCTTTCCCCAGTATCCTTAGCGCTTGACAGATCTTTCAATTGCTTTTGCGCTACTGTATAATCTGCGGCTTAATAGAGTTTAGAGTAGAGAGTTTGATCGAAGACTATAGACTGCGCACCTTTCTGGAAGTAGCCAGGCAAGGCAATTTTACCAGGGCGGCGGAAGTGCTCTCTTTGACACAACCGGCTGTGACCTTACAAATCAAATCGCTTGAGCAAGAGTTGGGTTGCTGTCTATTTGATCGCAGCGGGCAAAAAATAGTACTCTCGCAAAGTGGGCAAATGCTCTTGCCCCACGCCGAAGCCGTGCATCGTATCGCTGAGCAAGCCCGCGAAGAACTGGCCGGTCTGGTTCAAGAACATAGCGGGCAGTTGCGTATCGGTGCTTCCACCACAATTGCTCAGTATGTTGTGCCAGAGCTTGTCGCCCGTTTTGCTCAGAAACACCGCAAGGTGCATTTCCATCTTATATCTGGCAACACCGAGCATATCGCCGATAAACTCGAAAGCGGCGATATAGATCTAGGACTTGTGGAAGGTCCGGTGACAAGAAAGAAAATCAAAGTGGAAGAGTATCGCCTTGACGAGCTTGTCTTGATTGTTTCAGGCGACAGCACCTGGCAAGAGCTTGCCAGTCAAGCTTGGTCTCTCGAGCAAATCAAGCTGGCCCCTCTGATCATGCGCGAGTCTGGTTCGGGTACGCGCTTTTTCATAGAGAAAGCCTTTAGAGCAGGCGGACTGAAGACAAGCGACCTCAATATACTGCTTGAGATGGACTCAACTGAAGCAATCAAGTCTGCTGTGGCAGCTGGTCTTGGCGTGGCTATCGTTTCGCTCTCGGCTATTTCTAAAGAGCTGCAATTGGGTTTGCTCAAGACCGTGCCCCTTGAGATTCCAATTAGGCGCGACTTTACCTTCGTCACAGATCGCGACAAGCCGACTGCTTCTATGGTGCAAGCCTTTAAGCGTTTTGCCCGGGCAAATTAGCGGCAGCTTGCTCTAGTCTATATAAGCCCAAAGTTTTTCTTATAGCTCATTGCAAATGCTCATTGGACGGGCCTGCGCTGCTGAAGCATAGTAGAGATATAGGCGATGCTTCAGCAAGTGAAAGGAGGTCATATGAAAGCCAGGGTGGTTATCATAGGTGGTGGATTTAGCGGTGCTATGACAGCGCTGCATTTACTGAAAGAAAGCGAGCGCGAGATTGATATAAAAATCGTCGAGCCTCGCGAGGTTGTCGGTCTTGGTTTGGCTTACAGCACCACCTGTGATGACCACTTGTTAAATGTACCGGCTGGGCAAATGAGTGCCTTTAGCGAAGAACCCGAGCATTTCCTAAACTATGCCCGTGGCTTTGACGCCGCTGTTCAAGCCGACTCTTTTTTGCCGCGCAAATTTTATGGTCAATATATTGCTTCACTCTTTCAGACCACAGCCGGCAAATCGGTCGCCCATGTGAAAGATATGGTCAAGGCTGTAAATAGATCTGGACGCGGGTTCAAACTAGAACTCGAGAGCGGCGCTTGCTTGGATGCTGACTTTGTCGTGGTTGCCACCGGCAATCTATCGGGCGGCAAACCAAACTGGTTGCAGGATGACGAGTTTAGGGACCGGCGCTATATTCACAACCCTTGGCAGAGTGGCTGTTTAGAGCAAATAGCCAAGGACGAAGCGGTGCTGGTTGTCGGCACAGGATTGACAGCTGTCGATAAATTGATCGAGTTGGAAAATCTCGGTCATCAAGGTCCTATATATACAGTCTCGCGTCACGGACTCTGGCCTTGCGCCCATGTGCAGTCTTTGGTCGGTCGCAAGAGTGAAATTATTCCGCGGCGGGGCAGTGTGCTAAGAGCCCTGAGCGACTTGCGCGCACAAGTGCGGGAGCGCGCTAACGATGAGAGTTGGCGCTTGCTTTTTGATGGTTTGCGCAGTCATACCCAGAGCTTCTGGGCGAGCCTTAGTGTGGTCGAAAAGAAACGGTTTCAACGTCATCTTAAGACCTATTTCGACATTCATAGACATCGTATGGCCCCACAGATAGCTAATCGCTTGCGTGCGCTCTTTCTTAGACCAACTCTTTGTCAAACTCTGGCCGCCCGCATCGAGTCTGTGGTGCCTGTGGGTATGCGTCTGCAAGTGCGCTTGCTAATGCGAGAATCTCAAACACGGCGCACAATTTATGTAGATCGCATCATCAATTGCACCGGGCCGCAGGCAGCTTTATTCAAAGGCAGATCTATACTGAGCGCCCTCGATGCCAAGCTCACAGCTGCGGGCGAGTTTGTCGGCCCAGATGGTATGCTCATACCCCGCATTTATGCCCTTGGTCCGATGCTGCAGAGCCTCTTGCTTGAGAGTGTGGCAGTGCCAGAGCTAAGAGTGCAAGCTGAAGCAGTGGCTGCCTCTATATTGCGCCATCCGGTCTTTTCTGATTTAGAAGTTGATTTCGGGCAGAACAGTTTTAGCCAATTGTTCTTCCATGATTTTGTCGGGTTTGTCCGCCGGACCGGCGGTAATAACTAAATAATTGAGACCTTTGAGCAAGTGCAATTCTTGCGGCTTGGCCGTGCGAAAAGCTTGCACGCCCAAGCCGCTTACAGGCGTTCCTTTTAGCTCTGCTTTAGCCTTAGTAAATTTGGCCAGGGCAGACTTAGTGTCTGCTTCGTGTCTAATCAGCAGTCCCAAAAGAGGGGGATTTTCGTCTTTGCGCAAAAGAAAACTGGCATTGCTGACAAAGCTTTTGCCGTTCACAGCATCGCTATAGGTATTGCTGGGGCTGGCATTGACCGAGCCTCCTAAAATTTCGCGGGCGATTTCACGAGTCAAGACCTGGGCGGCATAGTTTTTGGGGCGAGTTGGTGTTTCGGGTTTTGCATTGCTTTTGCCGCCAGCTTTTGGGACTTTGACTGGCGCTGCTTCCACTTTCTTGCCGCCTTTATTTTCCGCTTGGCCGGGCAGGCAAAGAAGCATTGAAATTGCCAGTGATGAAAGAACGGGAAACCATTTGTTCATTTGTTCATTTTTGACCTTTTATGCAGAGAAGCAAGCTCACTACTGAATGGACTTTAGCATATCAATAACTGCTTGTGCTGTTTTGACGCGCTCTTCCGGTTCGAAAGCCGTACACTTTGCCACCAGGGCATCCAATTCGTCGCTTACTTCCGGCGCCAGCGCCTTGGGATGAGCCGGTGTGAGCGGTTTTGGTTCTTTACCGGTGAGCAAATAATAGATTGTGGCACCGAGAGCATAAACATCGCTTGCCGGGGTGGCTTTTCCTCTTATCTGCTCCGGTGCCATATAGGCTTGTTTGCCGATGAGAGTGCCGGTGGCGGTGCCGACAAATTCGTTTGAAGCACCAAAGTCGATTACTTTCAAATTGCCTTCATTATCCAGCACCAGGTTATCTGGGCTGAGGTCACGGTGAATGATGGGCGGGTCGAGATGATGCAGATAGTTCAGTACTTCTGCCGCCTGCAAAGCATAATTTATTGTTTTCTCCTGATTTTGCACGCCGTGTTGTCTGACCATTTGTCTCAGGTCTTGCCCGCTGACATATTCCATAACCAAATAGTAGCGTCCGTCTTCTACAAAATAGTCTTCCACCCGGGCTATACCGGGGTGCTTGATGCCAAAGAGCATGACCGATTCGCGCTTAAGATGATTCTCTGCCGCTTCTTTTTCTTTAGGGTCGGCATTATCGGGCACCACTGCTTCTTTTAAGACCACCTGTTCGTGACCGTTTCGCTGGGCTAAATAAACCGCCGAAAAGCCCCCAAAAGCAAGTTGTCGAACTATTTTAAGACGACCGCTCTGCAGGGTCTGATCTGGTTCGAGGGGGATGAAACTAGTGGTGGCAAAACGCCTAGATAGTTCATCTTGCCAGATATGAGTGTAAGAGAGTCCGCCGCCTTTGCCGGCTTCCACTTGCAAATCGGTTTGATATGCAATTAATTCGGGCGAGCGTTGGCAGCCTTTTGCCCATAGTTCAAGCGAAAGCAGAAAACTCTCCAGCTTTTCTTTGTCTAAATGATTGACATTGAGCTTGACAGTTTTAGGTCCTTCGAAAGTGAGCATCAGTACTTTATTGTTGTCCGATGTCACAATATGAGCCGCTTTCAGGTTTTGCCAGGGCTGCATGCGCCTAAAGGCGAGCATGGGCAGCATAAAGAGAGGCATGGCAATGCCTTCTTTTTGCACATGTATAAACTTGTCTTCGGAGGCGGCAGAGGCGGTATAACCAATCAGATAAAGGGCCAGGCAGAACATGGCAAAAGTAAAAGCAACCGGTGCCACAGCCCCAGATAGATTCATAAAGAACCAAGTCATACCAATACCAAAGCCCAGCGGCAAAACAATGCTCCAAACCGGCAGCATCACGCACATCAAAAGAAAAGCGTTCTTAAGTGATGGTGGTTGGTACTTTACGGCGATTTGAAACTCGGCCATTTTGCATCCTCGACAGGGGCGACTTAAAGATTGATTGCCTTAATTGCAGTTCTTAGTTCATCTATATTTTGAAATCTTTTCTCTAAAGAACTATTGGTTGCTTTTGCCACAATTTCATTTAGGGCTTTGATACTTTCTTGATCTAGATCTTTGAGGCGAAAAGCAGGGCTTTGTGCCGGATGAGAAGTAGTGAGCGGTTCTGGTTCTTCGCCGGTGAGAAGATAATAGAGTGTGGCGCCCATGGCATAAATATCGCTTTGCGGTGTGGGGTTCCCTTGAAACTGTTCAAGAGGCATATAGGCCTGCTTGCCCACAACTGTGCCGGTAGCGGTTTGTTCTTGCTGGTTGGCAACGTTGAAATCAATCAGCTTGAGGCTGCCTTCACTTGTGAGCATGAGGTTATCTGGGGTGAAATCTCTATGCACCACCGGTGGTTCACAGCCATGAAGATATTCCAAAATGTCGCACATCTCTAGTGCCAAAGATTTGATTTCTGCTGCTTTAAATTCGCGTCCCTGTTTGATTTCTTCCTTTAGATTACGACCTTCTATATATTCGAGCACCAAATAAGCGCGGTGGTCTTCCACAAAAAAGTCAGAGAGACTAACCACTTTGGCATGGTCTAGCGAACGCAAAATGCGGCATTCGCCTTCAAAGCGGTCGAGAGCCTGTTTGCGCACAGTCATATCGACAAAGACCGGCAAGAGCATTTCTTTCAGTACCACCATTCTTCCCGAGCTATGATCGTGGGTTAGATAGGCGACTCCTTGCCCTCCTGCCCCCAGTTGTTTCTCTATTTTGTACTGTCCGTCTTTTAGGCTTGCCCCAGCCAGAAGCGGCTTAAGCCTCTCACGTTTGGGCGGGGCGCAGAGGGCTTGCAACCAGACCTCGGTATAGCTGTATTCAGGTGGAACTTCTAAGCTGCTGATTACTTCTGCATCAATCGGTACATCTTTACGCCAGCGGTCCACCGCCTTTAGTATCAAGGCTTTTTCATCCATAGTCGGGACAGATGATAGATCTAGCTTGCTTGTCTGTCCATTAGCCCAAGATAAAATGAGCGAGGGCTCTGAATCTATCGAGCGCCCGCTTACTCTCTGCAAGGCCACGTGGGTGAGATCTTCCCAACGGTTCGATGAGGTCGGTACAAAACTTTTGGTGGCTTCATTGAATCTTTGAAAGGTCAGACCTTTTTCGTCAAAGCGCAGATGAGTAGGTTTGAGCATGGCTTGCACAAAAAACTTGATAAGAGCTAGGGTGCTTACAATAAAAATTGCCGCCAGACTATAGCTAAAGAAAACCGATGAAACCGAGCCGCCCCCTGCTGCTGTGCCGCCAACCCCACCGGCGCCTTGCGCGGCAAATCTAGCCAGTGTTTGTTGGATATTGTCCCAGGTTAAACCGGCTGCAGTGAGTGATGGTTCAAATATTGCATAAAGAAGAAAGAATAGAGCGAAGGAACCAAGCACAATACCTAGAGAAGTCCATTGATTGGTCTGACTGAATCTTTGCTCAAACCAACGGCTAATGGCAGCATAGGGTTTGTATCTGATGATAATGTGATCTTTATGAGTCTGGGCCCGTTTTTCAGGTGACTTGAGGGCATCGTTGCGGGAATCTTTAAAATCTCGCAGTACTTCGCTGCCCTTGGCGTAAGACGGGATAAGACCAAATAGTTTCAAACTGAGATTATCTAGACCGGTTCTCATGCGAGAGAATATTGGTCTTTTATCAAAGATCATACTGAGAAACATAATCAGCATAGCGAGCGGAAAAGCCCTGAAGAAAATAATTGTTAGCGGTAAGGCAAAAATTGCAATGGCGATGACCTTAAGAGTCGCCCGGGCAAAGGCTTTTTTCAGGCTTGGTTTATTATTGTGCCATCTGGTCTTGATACCTAATATCTTTTGACCGACTGTGCCTTTTAGCCCCGACAAAGGCATGAGGGTGTGATAGATGATGTTGCCTAAGAAATTTACAGCCCCAGCGCAGCCATAAATGGCTAAACCTAAACCAATCGAAAAATTGATGTTGTGTGTGCTCACCGACTGTTGTATGAAGTAAGCCGCTTGTCCGAAAGGCAGAACAATGGAAAGTAAAGCGCTGCTGGAGGGATGTATTGTGCCAACCATGAATAGACCGATAATTTCCCAGAAGCTTGGTGCTCGACCGCTATTCAGAAGTTCGGGAGCCAAGAGCATTGATGTTCCGAACATAATGCCTATTGGTATTAGGCAAGCCAGGCAGACTAGCAGATTGTCGATAAACCAAGCAAAAAATCTTCTGGTGTAAGAGGCTCGATGTATCTCTGATTCGGCATTGGAATTTTCTGCTTTTGAGAGACTTTCTGCCGCTAAGATCTTTTCTTCCAGCGCTGCCCTCTCGGAATTACCTTCTGTGTTGGTTTCAAGCGGTGCTTGGACTGCTTGCTCTATAGACGAGACCGCTTCTTCCTCTTTTTTCTCTTCTTCCGAAACTTCCAAAACTTCCAAAACTTCCAAAACTGTGTCTTCCACAATTTTTACTTTGATTTTTTCTTGGATCTTTTCTTGCAGTTCTTCTTTCATGCTATTGACCCATTCACTTCGTTATCGCTCTTTCTTTCGCTCATATGAGCTATACCCGCCTCGCCAGAACTTCGAAGCAATGTAAACCGGATTATTTTGGTGAGATTCGCTCTAATTTCGGGTGCTTAATGGTACTCTCCCATAGCGTTCAGCAGGCTGGCTTTGACTAAAAGGTGAATTTATGAGTATTTGTTCTCGCTTTGGCTTACTTCTGCTACCTCTGGCTTTATCGGTCACATTGAGTGGCTGCGGTGATTCTAAGCAGCTAGAAGAGAAGATTGACGCGCTTGAGCGTGAAAACGCCGGTCTCAAGGCCACTATTGCCGAGCAAGCCTTGCAACTCAAGGCTTACAAGAGTTTGACCGCCGCCCAGGGCAGTTTGCCTGACAAAACTATTGTTTCTGGCAGCGAGACTAAGTCTGATTCAGGTTCAGCCTCAGGTTCAGGCTCTAATCCAAGTTCTAATTCAGGCGCTAATTCAAGTTCGGAGCAGCCCAAAGCCGCCCATATCTTTATCGACCTAGAAGAAGTGCCACAGGCTGACATGATCAAAGATTTGGACAAACTTGGTCTTTTTGATGGAAGTTCTGATAAATTCGACCCTAACAGTCCGGTGTCGCGGGCTCAGTACATCGAATGGCTTTTCAAGGCTTATAACTTACTTGAGCCCGAATCGAAAAAGATTAGACTGGCTCCCCAGCTCAAGCCTGTTTTTAAGGATGTGCCGGATACTCATCCCCAATACAAATATATTCAAGCTCTTGCTAATGCCGGTTATTCAATCGGCTATGAAGACGGTACTTTTCGCCCTGATAAACCGCTCACCCGTGAAGAGTTAATGGGCATCAAAGTGGCTGTTGATGTGGGCAAGGCTCTGCCACCCTGGCGCAGTCAGATGGAAGCCGTCTGGAAATTCAGCGATGCCAAACAAGTAGACGAACGGTTCACAGGTTATGTGCATCAAGACTTTTATGTCTCTGGTCCAAAGGGTTCCAATATGCAGCGTGCTTTTGGCTCAATTGGTGCTTTCAAGCCTAAGCAGCCGGTTTTGCGCAGTGAGGCGGCCGCGACACTGTGGCAGATAGGGCAGTTCGGCGATACACAGAATACAAACTGTCAGTCGGCTCTGGCTAAGCTTAAGGGTTAGAAAGCTCCTGAGTCAATCAGGGCAGCAAGTCTTCAGGCTTTTGTTTCGCCTAAGTCTATTTTGTTTATGCAGTCTCTAATTTCTTCAACTGTGCGAAATCTTTCTTCTAGGCTGCCGGTTGTAGCTTTTGCCACTAGATTATCGAGGGCGGCGATAGTACCGGGTGGCAGGTCTTTGTAGCGAAAGCTGGCAGAACTAGCTGGATGCGACCTGGTGAGAGCTTCCGGTTCTTCACCGGTGAGTAGAAAATAGAGAGTGGCGCCCATGGCATAGAGATCGCTTTGGGGGCAGGGCTCGCCTTGAAACTGTTCGAGGGGCATATAGGCTTGCTTGCCGACGACTGTTCCGGTGGCGGTCTCTTCTTGTTGGTTGGCCACGTTGAAGTCGATTAGCTTGAGTTTGCCTTCGCTCGATAACATTAGGTTGTCGGGTGTAAAGTCGCGGTGCACCACCGGCGGTTCACAGCTATGCAAATAAGAAAGTATCTCGCACATCTCAAGGGTTAGTTCTTTGATTTGTGCAGGGCTGAAGACCTTCCCTTGTTTGACTTCTTCTTTGAGATTTTTGCCTTCGATATATTCGAGAACCAAGTAAGCGCGGTGGTCTTCTACAAAGAAATCACTGAGACTAACAACTTTTGGGTGATTGAGTGATCTCAAAATGCGACATTCGCCTTCAAAGCGATCTAGGGCTTGTTTTCTTACTGCCATGTCGACAAAGACTGGCAAGAGCATTTCTTTGAGCACAACGGTCTGCCCAGAGTTATTGTCGGTGGTGAGGTAGGCAATACCCTGACCACCGGCGCCCAATTGTTTCTGTACGCGATATTGTCTATCTTTGAGTACAGCACCCTCGATGAGTGGCTTCAGTCGCTCGCGTTTTGGCGGCGCGCAAAGCGCCTGCATCCAAACTTCGGTATAGCTATATTCAGAGGGCATTTCCAGGCAGCTAATCACTTCTGCGTCGATGGGCACATCTTTGCGCCAGCGGTCAATTGCCTTCAAGATCGCCGCCTTTTCATCCATGGTCGGCACAGATGAAAGATCCACCTTTGTAGTTTTGCCGCTTTTCCAGGCGAATATCAGGGACGGCTCAGAGTCGATGTTTCGCCCAGTAACCCTTTGCAGAGATACTCTCTCTAGATCTTTCCAGAGTTGTTCTTGCTTTGGTGATACTTCAGCATAAGAGTCGCTCATTTCATTGAAGCGTTCAAAGCAGAGACCTGAGGCATCAAAGCGTAAATGACTGGGCTTGAGCAGCAATTTGATTAGAAAGGCAAAAAGGGCTGTCATTGACAGTGCAAACAGCCCGGCCATTGTATAGCTAAGGTAGACCAAGGCGGAGCCGCCACCGCTTGCGCCAGTGTTACCATTGGCGCCGCCATTTTCTAAGAGAGACTTGAGCGCTTCGATAAGACCATCAAAGTTTACGCCGAGGGCACCCAAGAAAGGAAAGAAAATAGTGGAGAGAACAGCAAACAAAATAAATGAGATAAGCACTATGCCCAGAGATGTCCATTGATTTGTCTGGCTGAATCTTTGCTCGAACCAACGACTGATGGCAGCGTAAGGTTTATATCTGATTCTTATATGATCTTTGCTGGTGCTTATTCTATTGGCTGTGAAATATTGCGGTATCGCCTTGCTGCCTCCCCAGGTTTGTAGTATTTCTTTGCCGACTGGAAAGACCGTGCCATGCTCAAAACTATAAAAGAGAAAGCGATCTAGGGAGCATCTCATTTTGCTGAAGCTAGGGGAAAGATCAAAAGTAAGGAAGACTAGCAGAGCGATTAGGAAGCCTGGAAAGAAAAAGAAAAGAAGCGAACTTATCATAGGAAAGCCTAGACCGGTAAAGAAGACTTTCATCGCTGCCTTGGCAAACACATAGATGCCTTTAGGACTGTCACCGGTGAAGGTGTCTACCTTTGTTTTCATGACTAACTGACCGAAAGTGGCCTTCCATTTACTCAGAGGCAGATAAGTTTGATAAATGACATTGGCGAAGAAATGTATAGAAAGGGCACATGCAAAAAATATTACCGAGATGATTTCAATAATTGGCGTGCTTGGACCAATAGATCCGAATCTCGATATTGCCATGCTTATGGTCATTAGGTCGAAACCCGGCATCAAATAGCTTAAGAGAAGGGGCACCCCGTACTCGAGGCTGGAGAGGAAATTGCTTTCAATACTGCCATAGGATAGATTCGGTGACAGAGTATAGCCAAGAGTGGTAAGCAGCAGAAATGGCAAAGCACAGATGAGAGTGACTATGGCATTGTCTATAAACCAGGCGGTGAGGCGCCTAGTATAAGATGCCCGGTGCAATTCAGCTGTTTTTTCGGTGGGTTTTGCAAGCGAGTCTGCCGACACTGCCGATACTGGCGTAAGCTCTCCTTTTTTTTCGGCAACAAAAGAGAGCGAGGCCTCCGCTTGCTCGCTCTCTAATGTCGGTTCAGTAATTTTGAACTTCAGCTTTTCAGGGCTTTGTTCTTTGAATTTGTCCTGCATCACAGCTCCTGTTCTTTGAGCTATACCCGCCGGACTTCATTTTTCTATCTAGTTATCTGCGAGTCTATCTTATTCCTTGACGGGCAGAGTTCAGTCCTCTTTGCACTGTTTGGCTGAAGCTTGCCGGCGAAGAATAATTGGTGAACTGATTGGTGATCACTAGATTGCCTTGGTCGTTGACGTAGCCTGTTTTGAAAGTAGGATAAGAGCCCACGCCTCTAGCAAGATTGGGATATCTCTCAGCGTCAACCTTAACTACCACGGCTTTGCCTTCTAGAGCATTGCCCAGTTTTCCTTGCGCTAGGTCTCTTTCAAAGTTTTGGCAGGGTGGGCACCATTCTGTGCCAACTTTGATCACTACCGGCAATCCATGTTCTTTGGCTTCTTTCAAAGCTTCTTTGTATTCGCTGCCATCAAATACAGTCTTTTTAGGTTTGTCAGTTTCTTTGGCAGAGTCTCTGTTTTCTAATTTAGGCTCTGGTTTGGGTTCTACTTTAGGTTCTGGCTTGGGCTCCGGTTTATTTTCTACTTTAGGTTCTGGTTTAGGCTCAGGTTTGTTTTCTACTTTGGGCTCCGGCTTGGGTTCGGGTTTGTTCTGTTTATCTATCGCAGGCTTGACCACGCGGTCAGATGGGCTTGATGGTTCTTGGTCGTTTTTGAAGCTAAACAGGTTGGCATTACGTCTGGTTCCACCAGCGGCATACTGGGCTTGGTCTTGCAGTCCGGCTGAGATATCGGTTCCCCAGTGGGTGCTGGTTACCTTCTCTGGTCTGGGTTTGCCGTCAGGTCCGGCGGTGAGCGACTGTACCGAGGTGAACGGATAGTCGAAAGGCTGATTGTTGCAATCTTTTAGATTACCGTCTATCCAGCCTTTCCAGCTTTGCATGCTCTTATCGTCAGGGTTGGCGGCGGCTTTAGCTGCCACTTCGTCCTTATTGATGACGACAAAGCGCAAATTCGGATTCTCTTTCTGCAGTTGCGACAAGTTGTCCAGCATTTCATTGGCATGCGGGGTGTTTTCACCCAGAATAACCATGGCTACACCGGCGCCATTCTTGGCGGCATCGTCATAAGCTTGTTGGATATTGTCGAGAGTATAGGCTCCTGTTGCTTCTATTTTCTTTTGAAATTCAGACTTGGGTTCTACTTTCTCTTTTTTGTCTTCGGCTTTCTCCTGTTTCTCTTCGGCCTTATCTGATTTTTTGTCTGCTAAATCGGTCTCGTCTTTCTTATCGAGTTTATCTCCTTCTTTACCTGACTCTTTACCTGACTCTTTACCGCTTTCTTTGCCTTCAGAATTCTCCTTTGGTTTCTCTTCAACTTGAGGTTCTAGTTTGATGCCTCTGCTACGAAGTTCTCCTTCTTCAGTCTTGGGTTTTTGCTCAGGTTTGTTCTCGGGCTTGTCTCCTATTTTGTTTTCAGTTTTGTTATCTGCTTTACCGATTTCGGCAAGGAATTTGCGCAGATTCTCTTTGTCTTTATCTGTGAGCGCCCCGCCTTGATTCAAAAGGTCGCTATTTCTTCTGCCTGATCCGAACTGGCTGAAGTCGAGAGGCTTGAAGTCGAGGGGCTTGAAGTCGTTTTGTTGGTTGGGTCTATGGCAGTCGATTGTGCTTTGACCCTTCAAGAAAAGAGGATTGGACTTGATGTCTCTAAAGTCGTTTAGATCAGTTTTGGCTTTGGAATCGTAAAGTTCTACTTTTGGTAAGTTGCCTGGTAAAAATGTTTCATTGCTGCCTGGTTTGTGGTTTTGTTTCCAGGCGTCCCACTGTTCTCTTGCTTGAGGGCTTGCCAGTACTTCCGCCTTGAATTTCTCTTCTGTTATCGGCATCGGACAAGAATTGTCATTGCAAGGTGGTTGAATTTTGCCGTTTTCTAAGAGTTTATAGCCTTTGTGATCATCGTCGGCTTTGTCTGCATATTTTGGCTGTGGAATTGTGTCAACCATGGTTTTAGTCCTGCATCAGTGGGGTTATGCAGACAATCTAGGGGCAAATTGTTTCAAGCCTGTTGCAATTTAAGGCTGCTGCGCAGAAGGTCGATAATCTTCTAAAATTTGCTCCGCCTGTTCTTCTAAGACAATTGCTTCGGCAGTGCGCTGCAACTTGCGTAATGCCGTGGCCAGTGCCTTAAGCGAGGGCACCTGCACTGGCGGGAAGCTATCTTTCCTAAGCTGGCAAGCTTCGCGCAGATAGCGTTCCGCTTCTTCGACTCGGCGATTATCTAACAAGAGGGTGCCTAGAGAATGCAAGCTTTGGGCTAGACCTAGGCTGGCAGAGCGCCCCAAGCGCCGCCGCAAATTGGCTGCTTCCTTATACAATTCCTCGGCTTGTCCAGGCATGTTGAAACTCTTAAACAAATCGCCCAAAAGTTGATAGCTATCGGACACCAGTGGGTGTTCTGGCCATAGCTCGCTTAGTTCTCTCAGGACTAGCTGTCTGAAGAGTTCCTCGGCTTCTTCATAACGTCCGGCTCGGTATTTCTCGCCCGCTAGATGCATAAGGGCGCGGCTGAATTGTTCACCGTCGCTCAGGTCTAGAGAGGCAAAGTTTGGCATAGTCAAAGCTTTAGTACGATTGAAATAGTCTTGTGAGCGCTTTTCGGCGCCCGGTAGTTTGCGGGTGGTGAGAGCTAAGGCAAAGCAGGTGAGGGCTACCACTTTATGCTTTTCACCCAGTCTTTTCGAATAAAAGTCGAGGCTGGCAAGCAAGATTTTCTCGGCTTCTTCATAGCTGCCTTGGGCAAAGTAAAGACCCGCTAGGAAGTTACGCCGCTCTACCACAATTTCATGGTCGGCACCGTAAGCGTCCACGGCCAGCTGGCAGGCTTTAAGATAAAATCTTTCGGCTTCAGCAAAGTTGCCTTTGATGCGACAAACTAAAGCCAGCCTATGACAGGCTGTCATCAAGGCCAGTCGTGCTTCTTGCCACTGAGTCTGGTCGCAGCCTTTTAGGCGATCTTCTCTAATTTCAATTATTTCTCTATAGTAAGCCGCGGCATTTTCATAGTCATTTTCTTGATGGCAGATCAGAGCCAAGCGGTCCAAATGTTCTATCAGCTCAAAGCGATAACTGCCGCAGGCGGCGCGCCATTGAGACAGTTCCGCTTCCAGCTTCTGCCTATTTTCAATTTCATCTTTATGGCTTTTTTGTGACATCTCTTTTGTCGAAACCCTTATCAGGTGAGGTTTTGAGGGGTTGACGCCGAGGGCTGCCGTTGCTAGCATGAACTAAGAAGCAGGAATCCATTCTTTTCTTACGTCATTTCAATCGAGTAATAAATGAACTTTAGCAAGTCTCGACAAAAACGAGGCGGAGTTCTTGTGGAAGCTGTGCTTTCATCTTGTTTCTTCTTGCCCATTATTGTCTTTGTTATTCTAGGCATACTCCAGGTTGCCCATGCCTATGTCATTGGCGTGAATATGACCGAGGCCTCCCAGCTTGCGGCTCGAGCCTTGTCGGACGAATATTTGCGTGACCCGAGCATAATAAACAATTTTGAGCGCCAGCAGCTGATTCTGAACCGTATTCGCATACCCGGTATGGTCACCAGTGCCGAACAATTTCAGATTCCCGATGGGGGTTGGGTTATTTCCTCCTTCCCTCGCTCAATCACTGTCTCCTGCACCTATATGCCTGGGCTGGGTGAGCCGCCTTTGCCGCGTTTTCCTAATCCAGATCCTCTGGGTTTCGCTAAGCGCGTTTGTATAAGATCTTCGGCTACAGTGCCAATTTTTCAGTCATGGTGAGGTTGAGACAGCGCGTGAGCCTGCAAATCAGAAATTTGAAGCGAAAGAGCGGACAAGCATCTACCGAGCTTGCTGCCTCACTTATGTTCATTATTCCTCTTATGCTTGTCGCCGTTTATGTTGTCACTCAATGTGTGCAGGCTTATACAATCTATTGCACTCTCAAGCAAGCCAGCGCCCAGGCTGCTCGTCGCTTTGCCGTAGCCTATATACATAATCCAGACCTAGTCAGAAAAAACTATGGTCAGGTTTGTTACAGTGTTGAGTATCCTGGCGTGGTGAACAGCTATAAACAGTTTGAGTTGGTGGAATTCTCGCCTGATGCGATACCGCCTACAGTGACCATGCGAGTACACTTCACGCCTGAGATATTTGGCTGCAGGCGTTTTCCTGAGCCTGACATTTTGGGCATCAGTAAACATTTTAAGATGAGCGCACAGACAACAGAAAAACTCGACTAGCAGAGGTCCTCATGAAGCGAAAGAAAGTAAGAAATAAGAGAGGGGCCTTCTCGGCAGTTTTACTGCTGCTTACCACACTTGGTCTGCTTATGATTGGTGGTGTGGCTATCGATCTAAGCCACGCCTTTTATGTGCGCAGCCAGTTGCAGGCTGCCGCTGACAGTTGTGCGCTCACTGGTGCTTACTATCTTTCCAACTTGCATCCAAGCTCTTATGACCATAGACGTTCTGAGGAAATGGCCAGGCAAATTGCTCGCCGCAATTTTATCGATGGCTATCTGATGGATGATGCTGGAGACCGGACTGAACTTGTTTATTCTTGTCAGACCGGCTTTAAGGGACCGCAGTTTTGTCAGATTACTCTGACCCACAAGGTCTGTACAAGTTTTGGGCGACTGGTGGGCGTGAACTATCTGCCTGTGACTGTTGTATCTAAGGCTGGTGCCTTTGTCGGTACTAAGTCAGTTGCACCTAATTGGTTGCAGAATTTGGCTATTTCGCATCGAGTGCTCAGATCAAGAGAAATAATTACCGATCCTCAGAATAAAGAGTTTAATTCTTATTTTGTTAGTGAGTGGAAGAGTGACAATAATCCTGATATCAAGGTAGGTGCCACCATAGTCACAGCCGGCAAAGGCGATCTAAATTCTTTGCAAGCGCGCAAGGTCTATAACGTGGCTATCGTCAGAGGGGGTGACCCCAAAGAGTCTATGCCGAAAACTTCAGAGATAATTGGCACTGTCAGTATTATGCTGGACGTTCGTTCCAGTGCAGACCGCTCTACCTTTCGAATAGTGGAAGGCGGTGTCATCAAGGGGCAACCAGGAACACCGCGGTATAGCGGATTTTTGACATCTGACGACATGGATTTTGCTATACGAAACGGACATTGGCGAGTTGCTTTGGTGCAATAGAATTTGTATTTTCAGGGACAAGTTAGAAAGTTTAGTATCACCGGCTTGGCGGCTAGCTTTGTCTTTTGTAGGGGCTTTTGTCTTTTCTTTTGTCTTTTCTATTTGCAGGGCTGGAGCGAAGCCTCGAGTTTATTTGCTCAGCCGCCTCTAAACAGTATGGTTGTTTTGCGCTTGCCTGCCGAAAGTTTAGGCAAAGCAAAAATAGTTAGACCGGCTCTAGGCACTGGCACCGACTGGGCAAAGGACAGTGCTTTTCCACTTAAGGGGATAATTAGGCTGCGCGCCGATGAACGCTTGCATGTCAAACTTAATTATTATGGTGCCACACATTTAGAGGCTCTGCGCATCTGTAAGCCCTTTCTGCGCCGCCTTGAATGTGGTCATCTAGAAGTCGACGACAAAGGCGCGGCAATTATAGGCGAGTTCACCGAATTAGCCGAATTGGATATATCAGGAACGGATATAACCGATAGGGGTGTGCAGCAACTGGCTAATTTGCGCAAATTGGAAGAGGTCAATCTTTCCTTCTTGGATATAAGTCGTGCCGGGCTTAAGGCTTTTACCAATATGCCGAGTCTCACTCGTCTCACCATGAATGGTGCGCGCCTTGGTGATGATAGCGCCGAAGAAATAAGCAAGATGAAAAAGCTGCGTATTCTTTGGCCGATTCATGCCTTGGTCACCGATAAATTTATCGAGCGCATAGCCTGTCTAAAAGATATGGAGGAGATTTACATACAGAGAAATGACATCACTGATAGTGGCGTCAAAAAATTGCTTGTCTTTAAGAAGCTCAGGCGTGTCAATCTCTCTGACACTAAAGTGACGGTGCAAGGGCTGCTTGCCTTGAAACAACTACCCCCTCTTGAGGCAGTTTTATTTAGAATCAATGGCTTGAGCGCGAAAGACCGACAGTTGCTTGGCACGCTCAAGGGTGTGGCTTTAGAAGACGGCACGCGGGCGAAAGACTATGATGCTGACTTATTTGCACCAGTACACTAAAATAAAGCCCTAAGATAGAGCCCTAAAATAGAGCACTAATATTAGCTTTAGAAAGCCATCAGCTTAAGCGGAGTCCAATTGCGCAAAGTATTCTCTATTCTCTTTTGTTTTGTCTTCTTCTTTTCCACACTTTATTTTTTGTGGACCACAACACCGCTTTTTGCCTTCCAAGAAGCCATTTTCGCCCTGAAAGATCATGACCGCGAAACTTTTGAAAAGAGAGTGGATGTGGACGGCTTGGTGCGCTCTTTGGTGGAAGACCTCTTGGTCAAACCGGCTTATTCTACGCCTGGTTTGACCAGCTTTCAGACCGAAGTTTTGCGGGGCGCTGTGGCGGTCACCGCCGAAGGGCTCTACCGCGAGCTGCGCGGCGGGGTCTATCGCAATCTTTCGGGCAGTTATTTTTCACCCGCTAAGTTTTCTGTGCAAGATCTTTTCTTTTTGCCAGCCTATGCTGCCGGCGGCGATGATCTCAAGACCTTGCTCAATGTGGCCGGGCATGCTGCCAACGATTCTTTGCGGCGCATGAAGATGGTGGCCCAAGATCGCATGATTTATTATTTGCGCAGTCATCCCCAGACTCTAGCGGGCAGACTATTAGCCTGTCCTCCCGAACAGCGCAGTCAGGTGCTAGGTGCTTTGCTTGCCGAGTTGGGTTTGACCATCAAAGATTTCAAAGGTCTCGATGGTTGTTCTATACAATCTACTGGCAATGATAATGAAGAAGCAGTGGTCAGCTTCCGCTTTTATAGCCCTAAAGTTGGGCGCGACTTTTTGGTGAAGATTCTTCTCAAAAAGCACGGCTGGGAACCTTGGCAGATTGCCCGCATAGACAATGTGAGCGAAGTCTTTAGCCAGCTTGAGCTTGATTATGAAGGAGAGATTCATGCTCTGATGCGCTTTTCGCTCGATGGGATGAACCAGCGCGGCGTCGATGAAGAGATGACATCGGTTAAGGAAGAGCTGCGGCGCAATCAAGGTACCAAGGCTATTTTAGATAGGCTGAAGATCAAGCTCTGAACGGCAATGCCAGAGTCTAAAATGCCAAAGTCTAAACTTGAGGCAGTCTAATTTCGAGATGAACATTATTGAAGTCCGGGTCTTCTAAATCGCCCCTGTGGTGGCAGGTGATACCAAAAGGTAGACCGGGAGCATCTAGGGTCTGGCCTTCTTGCAGATTGAGCCCTAAAATCTGGTCTTCAATCAGATAATTGCAAAGGTCTACTCCTGCTTCTATCTTTTCGGGCGGTAGATTGCGCAGGCTTAAATCGGGTCGACCAAATTTGCGCATGCCCCTGGTATGCAGCCAGAGGGGTCCATCTTTGCCTTGTTTTTCGTCTTCGGGCGAGATTAGTATTGAAACATGCTGATTGAAAAGCGGTTGTCTTGGCTTGAGCACGGCTTCGCGCCATTGGTCAGGCGACCACCAGTGAAACTTTTGCGGGTCGTAAATGGCAATACCGCCATTGTCGAGTATGGCCGAAACCACTCCGAGAGTGTCGCGCAAATAGTTGAGGTTATCTGGATCTTTCACCGTGCCGCTCACCACTAGACATTGTGGCGCCGTAATTACCTTTTCATAGACTTCGGGCTCATCATTGGCGAAACGTCTAGCTAGAAAGCCCTGCACAAAGCTCTCTAGGGTTTCTCTTTCACTTTCTCTTTCATAGAGCCCCAGACTCACTTCTTCGGGCAGACCAGCGGTTTGATAGCGACTGCCTGAGATAGTCATCGGTTGCTGGAAGCTACCGAAAACAACATAAAATAGAAAGGCGTCACCGCCTCCTGGCTGATAAAGTTTTCGCTCCCAATCGGGCAAATTAAGGGGGGATTCCATAGCTATATTTTCAACCAGGCTTTTAGCCACTTTTTGGTGTTGGGGAAGCAGCGGTAAAGATCTTCTGTATAGTCGTCTGAACCGCCTAACATTGAACCGGTAAGCTCGGAGCAGGTTTCGCGCGGACCCCAGTCGTCTTCTTTGATAAAGGTGGCTAGTTTCTCTCTGAGTGAGTCGGGCACGTTTTGCTTATCTAGTTCATAAACTTTGCGCAACTCTGGGCTCTTGGAGATATTTTGCATGTCGTCCACAACCTGAAAGCACATGTTCAAGACTGTTTGTTTTATTAACTTAGGCGCTCTCGCTTCTTTCAAGTTCATCGAGCCTCTAATTTTGGCTCTTTCATAGACACACATCTCCTTGCCATAGATGCGACCGCCTGCTTCAGCCATTGTCTCGCCTTCTTGCTCTTCGTCTAGTTCTTTTACGGTGTCGGGCCATCTATCGATAATATTGGGCGAAAGCACTATCGAAGCCCCGCTGTCATCGAGCAGTTTGCGCAGATGGGGCGGAACCGCCGCCACTGCATCGTTCACAGCCTTGATCGTGGACGGTAAGCAAGGTTGGTGCCCTTTCATGGGAGGTATGACTAGGATGCGAGTGGCTAGCCCGACAGCACCTGGAGCGGCCGGCACTGCGACCGGGGCGGCTGCCGGTGCAGCTGGGGGCGCAGAGGCGTTAGCTGCAGCTCCAGCTTTGCTTCGCGTTGCTTCCATGCCTTGTTCAGCGGTCTTGGCTTGTTTGCTTCCTTTGAAAGACTTTGTGACAATCTCATAGGTCTGATAAGCCTGGGAGTATTGACCTAGAGCCATAAATGTATGGGCGCTGTACAAATAAACGTCGGGGTTATGATTGCCTTCCTGTACAGACTTGCGAAAATGCCCCTCTGCCGCTTTATAGTCTTTTTTCTGGTAAGCTTCTACACCGGCTTTATACTCTTTTTGCCCGGGTTGACCCAGGCTCGCCTTTTCCGGCTCAGAATTGGCGCCGGACGGCGTTATACTAACTAAGGCGGCTGTCAGCAAAAACAAGAGTGGCTTTTTCAACTTAAATACCTGTATAAACCAAATAATCTATACCCATGAATCGAATCTATATTAACGAAAAAGTTGCCCTCGATGCGGCCGAGCTCTCCTTTACCTTCGCCAGAAGCGGTGGGCCGGGCGGGCAGAATGTCAACAAAGTTTGCAGCAAGGCTGTCTTGCGCTGGTATCCTGCGGCAAGCAGCCTACCCTACGATGTTAAGGCTCGTTTTCTCAGTCGTTATGCGTCGAGGCTCACCACTGGCGGTGAAATGGTTATCGCCTCGCAGCGCTTTGCCAGCCAGGGCTCCAATCAGCAAGACTGCATCGATAAATTGCGCGAGCTCATTTTGTCCGTGTCCGAGCCGCCGCAGCTTCGCCGGGCTACTCGCCCCACCTATTCTTCGGTGCAAGACCGCTTGCAGTCTAAGGGCAAGACTTCTTCCAAGAAACAAAATCGGTCAAAACGCATTAGTTTAGATGATTGATTTCATTCAATTTTTGCCAGTTCGTCTTTTATAGATCGGTATAGTTCGGGCAACCATTCAGGCTTTACCTGTGCTTGCTTGAGAGCTGTTTCAAAAGCCCCCGGGACTCTGAGGTCGCAAGGCGCCATAATTAACTTGGTTCTCTCTGGTCTGACTTTGTAGGTCAAAAGAAAAAGCTCTTCGATGGCTGGATTGCCCATAGCCAGGCAACCGGAAGAATAGCGAGAGCCATGAATGAGTATGTCTGAACCGAGATTCTTGGCTCTTTTCTTGTCGGCTTTCGCTTTCTGTTTATCGAAACTATTTGGATAATCGACCATGAGAGCCATATAGGCCTGCACGTCGGTGCGAAAGCCGACAATTCTGTAGATGCCTTCCGGAATTTGTTTGTCGCCTTCCTGCAGTTTGGGACCGCTTACACCACTGACACCGATTATTTCATAAGTCTTGAAAGACACTAACTTGCCTTTAGACTTGGCGTAGACAGTCAGTTTTCTATCGTTCTTAGTAGCCAGCATAAGTAAATTGTCTGGCGGATAACTAAGTCCGGCTTTGGCAAAGTCGTCTTGCAGGCGCCTGCCTATTTTCTTTTCGAGGGCTTGCGCGGCAATCTTTGGCGAGGGGAAGCGTCTTTCAATATAGGTTTGGCGATCATTTGGATCGTCATAAATGCTAATTTGGTCTTGAGATGATTTTTTAGTTGATTCTTTTCTTCGGTCTTTTGCTAGTTCTTTAGCATCGCTCGGATTTTTCGCCTGCAAAGCCTCGGTGACGCCTTGACCACACAGGGCAAGCAAACTTGCTATGAAAATTCTTTTCAACTTGGTCTTGGGTGTGCTTCTTGTCTTTGCCGATTTCATCAGAGTTTTAAGACTTGTTGAGAGTTCGAGAATGCAGATCACAAAAGAGAATGCAGATTATATTGCATTTCACATTGATTTCATGCTCTCTTCACTTGGTCTTCACAGAGCTTGCTTATAGTGTAATTGTGGGGATGCGAAAGGGGACCTGTCCCATGCAAGATTATTCTCTCTTTGAGACAACCAATTTTAATCACTTTCTTGAACTGGTAAGGGGCATGAAAGATGCCGCCTCGGCTGGACATTTTGGCGCTGTGCAAGCCGGTTATCGCCAAGCCCTCTATGAAAGTCGAGAGTATTTTAGTGGCAGCGAAGCCCCGCGCGCTATTTCTTACTTTTCGCTGGCAGAGTTTTATAGAAATAAAGGAGACGAACCTGGCTTCAACAAAGTCAAGTCGCTCTTGCAAGACCTGCTAGGTGTTTGAGTTTCTCTAGATTTGCTACCGCCTCACAAAAGACTCGAAGTAAAATTCGAGTCTTTTGTTTTGTTTCAATTTCTCTTTACGACCAGGTCAACTGGTTTATTGTTCAATTCGCCACTGATAGAAACTTGCTGAAACATAGACGGCAACCTGTCTTTAACCACGAGGTCGCCCTGGCTTACTTGCAAGTCTAAGAGCACGGTCATGGTCTGATAGAGGGCGCCTACGCACCAGAGCTGCGGTACACAAGAGACTGCATAGGGTTTGGGCAGCTTGCCTTCCTTTTTATAGCCACAGAATAATTCCGGCAGTCTTTTGTCTTCGCTTTGCGCCGCCAGCAAAAGTAAGGCGCAAGCAATCTTTTGGGCTTCTTCCTGAAAGCCGCGTTTGCGCATGCCCTCGATGATCATGGCGTTGTCGTGGGGCCAGACCGAACCGTTATGGTAGCTCTCCGGATCGTATCGGTTTTCTCCTTGGCTTAAGGTTCTGATGCCAAAGCCGCTGTACATGCCCTCTTGCATTAGACGGTCGCAGATGGCGCGGGCTTGTTTGGGGCTGATAATATCGCTGACCAAAAGGTGTCCGGCATTAGAAGCTGTGACTTGGCAGGGTCTGCCGGCACCGTCGATAGCCAGGGCCGGAAAATCGTTCTTTTCTTCGAAGAAAGCTTTCTGGAAATGTTCTTTCAATCTTGCCGCTTTCTCTTTCAGTTTTTCGGCTTCGTCAGTCTTGCCGCCCATCTGCTTAAAGCTTGCGGCAGCCAGCCAGGCATCATATAGGTAAGCTTGTACTTCGCAAATGGCAATCGGTCCGCCAGCTAATCTGCCGTCTTTATGCATGACCGAATCGCCCGAGTCTTTCCAGGCTTGGTTGGTTAGCGCTGCTTTGCCTTCTTTATCACCATAATAAAGAAAGTCATCGGCTGTTTCTTTTTCTAGGTAAGAAAGAGCTAGGTCGATATTTTTATCTAAGTCGGCAAGAATAGTGGTGTCGCCGGTAGTGTCTATATATTGTTTGATCAGGGTGAGCCAAAGCGGGGTGGCATCGGCACTACCGTAATATGGAGTGAAGGGTATCTCTTTCAGCCTCGCCATCTCACCATCGCGCAGTTCATGCATGATTTTGCCCGGTGCTTCTTCGACTGTTTTGTTGAGTTTGTCACCTTGATAGGCGGCCAGAAAGAGAATTACTTCCTTGGCCAGATGTGGGGCATAGGGCATAAGCATACGCCCTAAAATGAGTTGGTCTCTGCCGAATGGCACGGCATACCAAGGCAGTCCGGCGGCAAAGGCGCCGCCTTTATGTTTGTCTGTATCAATGTCGAGATGCAATAAAAATAGATCTCTTTCGGCTTGGGCAAAGGCTTGGTTCACCTCTGGCAAATTTGTGCGCACCTTCAATAGACCCTTTGTGAAGGCAGCAAAATCGGCATCGGCTTGCTTAAGCGCCTCATCAAAGTTTACTTTCTTATGACTGGTAAGGTCTGGAACATAAGCAAGCTCCACTATAGCTTTTTGCTTTCCTTGTTCTGCATCTTGCGCGGGGGCTAGAGTGAGCGCAAATTCGCTTGTTAGTTCGCCGCCTTTATTGTCATTATCTTTATCGCCATTTTCTCTAGCTTTAGTAGAATCGGGTACGGCTAGAAGCAAGCTTGTGCTCAAGGCTTTGCCGTCTAGACCTTTATAGACTGCCGTCATGGCTTTGGTATCGAAGGTGCCCCGTTCTTTTCGTTTCTGTCCTCTTACTTCAAACATATCTTTGAAGTCGGCCAGGGCTCGACAGCTAACTTTGATTTTGGTTTCTTTATCTTTTAGTGTGTTAGTAAATGTCAGTCTTTCAAAGAGTCCGCCTTTGACAAGCAATTCCCTCTTTAGTTTAACCTTGCCGTCATATTCAAAGACGGCCTTATAACCGGCCGTGGTATCAGCTTTACTTAGGTTAAGTGGTAGTCTGCTAGACAGTCCAGGCTTTGGTTTGATACCGCTCGTCAAGCTAATTGTTTCGGCTGTGAGATAACGCGTGTCGCCTTTATATAGACCATAGGGGGTTTCTTCCTTTTCTTTGCCCATAAAGCCGTCGGGGGCGAGCACCACAAAAAATGAACCGTTCTTGAGGATCAGTCTTTGCTTCTTGAGAGAGTCTTCTGTATTTTTTGTAGTTTCTTTGGCTTGGGTGGCGCCCGCCTCGGGCGAGGCTATAACGCTAAGGAGACCGCTCTGCATCAGTGTGAGCAGCATCGGCAAAACGAGTACTTTGCTGAGAGGCTTGCTAAAAAGAGGGGTAAAGTTTGTTGTATTTTCTTTCAGTTTTTTCTGTCGACTTTCTTTTGCCATTTTATAGAAGCTTCAGTTCGGTTAGTACTTCGCTTATTAGCTCACCATCTTCGGCAAAGGCTTTGAAAAGTTCTTTCTCTAAAACATCTGCCATCCACTTGGTGGCTGGCGCCTCCCAGAGATAGCCGTTATCCAGTACATATGCGATGGCTTCATTCTCGTCGCCTATGCCCATGGTCTCAGGTATTTCTTCAGGCATTTCAATTATGTCAGAGAGAAAAATCGGTACGTGCGGATTGCGTTTGAAGGCGCGCAGAAGAGCTTCGTCGGCTTGACGAGTGACACCGTCTCTGATGAAAAGCCAGAGAGCCCTTGTGTATAGCAAAAAGGCATGACTCTCGCTGCCGTATTTGCGCAAAAGCTCCTCCAGTTCGAGGTAACGTCCTGCTTCCAAAAGAGCCGGCGCCAAAAGATAGCGTATGCCCTGATTGTCATCGGGGTTGAGGGTCATAAGCTTCTCATAGATTTCGATTGCCTCTTCCAGTTCATCTTCCCATCTAAGATTGCGAGCCAGCTCGGCCAAGCAGATCATAATCGGTCTGGTTTCGTGAGCCTTCCAGAAAACACCTTGATATTTGCTTTCCCAGTCTTTGCCGATTTCTTTGCGGGCGGCTTTGACTGCTTTCTGGCAGTGTTCCACTTTCTTTTCATATTTTCTTGTGGTGGTCGATTTGCCAAGATAGTACTGCCAGGTCTTTTCTTCTTTCTCGTCCTTTTTGATGGGGCGCACAGGCACAGCTTTAGCAGCGGGTTCGGCGGCGCCATCGACAAGCTCATCTAAGGTCATGGCTTTTAGCGCGGTGAGACTGGCTTTTCCTTTTTGTTTGTCGGGTTGATTATCGGGTTGTTTATCCGTTTTAGATCTTTTCTCTTGCTCTGTTTGCAGCCCAATTGCTTTAGCCGGCTCTAGACTTAAATCTAGCTCGTCTGCCTTATTCTCAGACTTTTCTGCTTGTTTTTCTAAACCGGCATTTCTCTGGGCTTGGGCCAGCGCCTTTAGGCAATAAAAGGTGATTTCGGCTAGATTGGCTTCTTTCGCCATTTCTACAGCCTCTTCTAAAACCAGAATCGCCTTTTTGTACTTGCGATCTGCCATGAAGTCTTGGGCTTTTGCCAGATTGGCGGTGCATTTAGTTGCTGCTTTGGCGATGTCTTCGGGTTTTAGTGATTGGTTCTTTGCCATAAAAAATTGTCTTTTGCTTTTGTTGAGAGATCTACGTTTGTTTCGGGTTTTGCACAAAGCTCTTTATTTTATTACTTCTAGGCGAGCTTTTACCAGACTCTCTTCTTTAGGTGAGAGCTTTGTCCCGATAGCCCGTTTACCGCCTGCTAGAGCCAGTTTCTTATTCTTTTCGCTGAGAGTTATAGCCTTCTCAAAGGCTTGTCTAGCTTCTATTTTCTTATTGAGCTTCTCAAGCAGCAAGCCCTTTTGATAATAGAGCGTGGCGTCGTCAGGATTAGCCCAGATTAGCTTGCCTATATCAGCCAGCGCGCGATTGGGCTTGCCGAGGGCAAGATTGGCCTTTGACCTGCCTGTCACTGCTTCCAAATCTAGATTGTTGATTGTCCAGGCGATATCAAACATATGCAAGGCTTCGGCTGGTCTGTTCAATTGCAAAAGAATATTACCCTTCAAAATACGGGCGGCATTGCGTTGCGGGTCTTGCGCTATAGACCGATCAAGATAGAGCAGTGCTTCCTTTAGTTTGCCGCTTTCCTTAAGCTTGAGTGCCTCTTCGTAGTTGTTATCGCTTTGCGTCAGTCTGTTGGCGGCACTACTGCCGGTATCACTGAGAGTTTGATCGATTGAAAACATAAAGTGATTTTCGGCAAAGTCATCACTCTGCAAAAAGCCCTTGTTGAAATCTTGCAAGGCTTCTTTGTCCATGCCCTTGGCTTGATAAGCGCGTCCGCGCGCCAAATAAAGCAAAGAGGCGTTGCTTGGCGTCATCTTGATGCCGCTTGTAAAGTCTTGAATGGCGCGGTCATAGTTGCCCAATAGATAATGCACCCGTCCCCGCATAAAGTCTACCCGCGGGCGTTTCCTTTCATGATTGATGAGAAAGGTGTAGTCTTTTATTGCCGCTTCATAGTTGAAAGTTTGCACATTGCATGTGGCGCGGTTAAAGTAAGCGGCGTCAATTGGTTTAATGCTCAAAGCTTCAGTCAATTCTTGCACCGCCTGGTTGGCTTCGCAAAGATCCATACTGGCTGTGCCTTTTAGCATCAAGAGCATGGCCTTTTTGTTTTTGTCCAGCTTGTCGGGGTTCTTTAGTGTTAACTCAAAGTCGTGGTTGGCTTCTTCGAATTTTCTAGACTTGAGATTGCTTATACCGCGCATCTCGCGCGCGTCTATGTCGTTGGGGTAGACTCGCAAGACTTCGTCGGCTAGGGCTCTTGCCAGTTGCGGATTGGCGTTTGAAAGAAGGATTCGCTTGGCTTCTTTGAGTTTATTGGCTTTGAATTGATTCTTATTTAAGTCTTTTAACTCGGTTAAATCTTTTGGCTCGCTTGCGCCTTTCGAGCTTCTAGAATTGCTCTTGCGCTCACTTTGCTCGCTGGCGCCGCTTTGCGCCAAAGCGGGCAAGCCTATTAGCCCTAGAGCCAGCAAGGCAGTAAGACTGATGAAAATTCTGCTCATGCCGTCCACCGAAAGAGGCTCGAAAATGTGCAGTATACTAGAGATTTTGCCGGAGAGATTTATGAATAGATGCCAGTTTGTCATGCTTGCTCTGATGCTTTGCCAAGCTTTGCCGCTTTCGGCAAAGGCCGATAGTGTGGCTGGTGATAATGGCGGCGCAAATGTCCAAGCCGGTTCAGATCTAGCCCCTGACAAAGCCTCAGCCGATAAAGCTGCTTGGGATGCTCGTCGCCAGGCGCAATTGGCTGAGACCCGCGCTCTGCACGATCTCAATCCAGATCCAATCAAAACCTGTATGGCGGCGCAGCCTGCCCCGCCTGCCAAGAAGCGCGGTCCGGTGCGCAAAGTGATTAGAGCCGTAGGCAAGGAATTAGCCTACGACAGTGTCAACTTTATGAAAGACGCCATCTTTGTCTTTTCGGCGCAAGATGTCGACCCGTATGCGGTCAAGAAACCGACCAATAAACCTTATGAAGCTTTTGAACTGCGCATGACCGACGGTTCGACCGCTCAGGTGATTCAGTATCCCGACGGCAGTTCCATTTTGCAGGGCGGTTATATGGACGGCACCATAGTGGCGCCCTATTCTGGTGGTTTTGTCATCGCTTACCCCAATGGTTCGCGGGCGCGAATGGTCAAAGAAGGTCAAGACATTAAGATCTTCAGACCTGATATGACCGTGACCACCTTCAAAAAGGGCATGTCCGGTCGCTATGACGTGGTCAATGACAAGATGGGCTTTCTTGGCACTGCCGCCCCCGACAGCCAATACGACGACTAATTAAGCTGTTAGCTTCTTGAGGGCGGCGATACGCTCTTCTAGGGGCGGATGGCTGGCAAAGAGCAGACCTAAGAAGCCGCTTGGACGGTTTGATATCTTCATCGTAGCCAAGGCACCTTTTTCCTGATAGGTGCGGTCATAGTTCATTGCCAGTCTCTCTAGGGCGGCAATCATCTTGCTGCGACCGGCTATCTCGGCGCTTCCGGCATCGGCTCTAAATTCGCGGTGTCTAGAGAACCAGTTGACCACAATGGCGCCCAGTAAGAGAAAGACAGTCTGCAAGACCGAACTGATAATAAAGTAGAGGAAGCTATTGCGTCCTTCACCGTCGCGGCTGGGGCGGGTGGCGATTGCGGCGATGGCCCGGGAAAGAAAGATAGCGAAGGCGTTGACCACGCCTTGCAAGAGTGTCATGGTCACCATGTCGCCATTGGCAATGTGGCAGACTTCGTGGCCGACTACGCCTTCTATTTCTTCATCGGTCATTCTTTCCAAAAGACCGCTTGATACTGCCACCAGTGCCATCGACTTGGTTGGTCCGGTGGCGAAGGCATTAATTTCGTTGCTGCCGTATATACCTATTTCGGGCATGGTCTTGAGACCGGCTTTGCGGCTCAGGGCTTGTACGACCCGTACCAAATTTCGCAGGCGCGGGTCGGCGACATTTTCATCGATAAGCTGAACGCCATAGCTCCATTTTGCAATCGCTCTCGACATCCAGAGCGAAATTAGAGAGCCCACCATGCCATAAATGAGCGAAAAGATAGCTAGGCTTGTATAGTCAACGCCGTAGCGGGTAATGTACTGACCGACTCCAAAGATGTGAAAGAAGATGGAGCAAGTCGTGATTACAAGAAAGTTTGTAAGCAGGAATAGAAATACTCGTTTGACGATTGCCACAGTGATCACCTCCAATGGAGTTACAGTTTTAGAATGAGGCCATTTTGACAAAGTATCTCAGACCTCAATGCTTTTCTAATTATTTGAGATAAAAAACCCCCGGGTTTGTTCCCGAGGGTTTTATTGTGCGATGCTGCGGACTAAGGCACTAGTGAGCCGCTGCAGCCTTTTGCTCTTTCTTCTCGTCTTTATTTAGATTCAGTTTCTGCTTTTCCATCTCGGCCTTAAAGCCCTCTTGCACTTCTGGTGGAAAGGCGGCAGAGTCAAAGAAAGCCTCATTGGCAAAGATCTTGCCGTCTTTCACTATGGTCAGCTCGGCCATGCGCATGGTGAAAGTGGCTGGACCGCCGTGCAGGTTATCCCAGATGCGCATGACTTTGTCGCCGTCTACCAGATATGTTTCGTTTGTAGAGGTGCAGGTGAAGGGACACATGGCTAGGCATTCTTTTGCCCCTTCGATGCCTACAATTTGCATGCCTCCAGGCATTTTTGCCACATAGTCTTTGTGTAAGAGCTTGCTTAGTGCTTCTATATCTTTGCTTTCCCAGGCGCGGTAGGCTTCCTTGACTAGTTTCAGGTTGTCGTTCATTTCTCACTCCATAATTGTGTTTTTGAATGCAGATTCTAATTGCTTTCGCTCTAATGTGCTGCTTAAGCTGCAAAATCAGATTCAGCCAGTTTTTCCAAGGTGGCAGTCCAACCGAAGCTGTGCGCTTCCACCGATTTTTCGCTCAAGAAGCGGCTGTGGGTCAAAGTTAGTTCGGTCTTGCCGCCCAGATCTTTGAACTGTACCGTCACCAAAGTGTTATCGGCTGGAAACTCAGGAAAATTATTGGTCCAAGTAAAAACTATCTTGCGGCTTGGTTCGATCTCTAGATATTCGCCCTTAACTGTATTGACTATGCAGTTTTGCTGCGCTGAGCCTTCGCTTTGGCAGGCGGTTTTGGCGCCGCCTTCTTTAGACTGCAATTCAGCATCACTATCTTTGTTTTGCTCTGCAAGCTCGACGAACATTTTGATTGTGTATTTGCCGCCCACTCGAAAATCAAGCTCGGCTTCCACCTTCTTGGTCTGGCTGCAGCCAAACCACTTTGCCAGTTTCTGCGGCTCCACCCAGGCCTGATAGACGCGGTCTACTGGTGCAGATATTACCCGCTTGAGGGTGAGCGATTCGCTTGTGCAGTTGCTTTCGATAACAAACATGGTTGGCTCCTGTTTCTGTTCTTTAGTCTCTAGTTTTGTCGATTTTTCTTGGCTTTGAACTTAGATTTGGCTTCTAATTTAGATTTGGCTTTGAACTTAGATTTGAACTTGTCTTTGGCTCTGGCTCTGACTTTGGTCTTAATTTTTTATTGAGTCTTCTGGTCCATCTTTTGGCTCGGCAAGCCTAAGGCGGGCTTCTTCTCTTTGTTCTGCTGCTGCTTCTGCTGCTGCTGCTTCTTCTTCTTCTTCTTGCAAGAAATCTTCCAGCCTAGACAGTTGTGCATTCCAGAAACGGCTATAGACTGTGAGCCAGTTTGTTGCTTCTTCCATGGGGGAGGGCGCCAGGCTCAAATAGTGCACCCTGCCTTCAACCCTTCTTTTGACCAGGTTGGCATTCTCGAGCAGTTTGATATGTTTCGAGATTGCCGGCAGCGATAGAGCGAAGGGCTCAGCCAGCTCTAGGACTGAACATTCGCCGCGCCCGGCAAGATTGCCAATGATCGCCCTTCTAGTGGGATCTGAAAGAGCAAAGAAAGTGCGGTCAAGTTGTTCGGAATAATGTTTAACCATATCGTTAAATGTAGCATGCCCCAATACAGAAAGCCAGGCCTTGAAGACCCGGCTCAAATTAATTGCAGCTCTAAATTCTTATTGACGAGTGAACTGATTTAGCTATATAGGAAAGGCTAAGTGGGGAATTCTTTATATTGCCACCTGTCTGAACCTATTTAAAAATTGATTCTAGAAAATCTTGTTGCGATGCAAGGCAAGAAAGTGAAAGGCGGTAATGACTAGGCTGTGGCTTATCTTGCCATTTCTAATCGCTTCTTCTATTTCAGGCAGGCTGAACCAGCGGCTGACAATACGCTCAGTGCCGGTTTCATCAAAGCGCGGTTCTTCAACCATATTCAATTGTCTAGCCAGATAGGTATAACAAAGATTGTTTTGCAATGCCGGATTGGGATGGTTCTTTCCTAGCTCAATCCATTCGCCTGCTTCATAACCGGTCTCTTCTTTCAGTTCGCGGCGAGCGGCTATTAGTGGGCTCTCGTCATATTTCTCACTGCTGCCGCCAGGCAACTCTAAAGTCAGATCTTCGACGCCGTGTCTGAACTGTTCAACCATCAAGACATTGCCGTCATCGCTCAAAGCAATTACATTCACCCAGTCGTTGCAATCAAGCGTGTAGAAATTGCCGCGTTTCTTTTCGGGGCAGAGGCTGGCTGAGTGCACCTTACTGACCGAAAAGACCTTGCAGTCGGTCAGTTTCTCTTTCGAGATTGTGCTCCATCTAAGCCAATCTCGATTGTCGCCCTCTAAATTATTCGAGACTCTTTCCAGCAAGTTCCGGCAAGTGTCTTCTTCGATGCCGTTGCCAAAGTCTTTCTCAAAGTCTTTGTCTTGAGAGACTTGGCACTGTGCGTCTTCTGCGGCACTATTGTTTGAAACATTTTCTGTTTTCTGGCGAAATTCAAGCATGGCTTTACCCTCTGCATAAAGAATGCCAAAGCCATGTGAATTAGTGGTGAACAATCAAGGTGAGGTTAGCATTGTTTGATTTGCACCGGCGCATTTGCTCACGCTTTGTGCCGGCTCGGTTTTGCTTGCTTGGCTTGGGCGACAATTGCGCTCTTTGTTTTGCCTACTGAGTTTATATGTCAGATAGCCGCCTGCTAGGGTCTTTGCCTGAAATCCTGCTTGCTCAAGCAGTCTTTGCGCGGCGTAAGACCTTTGACCGCTCTGGCAGAAGATGACCAGCTCAATGTTCTTGGGAATTTCATTGATTCTTTGTCTGATTTCATGGAGAGGCAGGTGCAAGCTTCCATCAATGGTGCCCCTGAGCCTTTCGCTGTGGTTTCTCACATCTAGAAATAGAACTTGTTTTCCGTCATTAGCAGCAGTCAGATCTTGCGGCAGCAACTGTTTGCAGTGCCCATGCAAGATATTTTCGCCAATCATACCGGCTAAATTAATCGGATCTTTGGCCGAGCCGAAGGGCGGTGCATAAGCTAATTCGAGATCGGCTAGATCGGTGATTTTGAGCCCGGCTTTGACTGCCGTGGCGATGATGTCGATGCGTTTGTCTACTCCTTCTTCTCCGACTATTTGCGCACCTAATATGCTGCCGTCTTGAGAGTGGAAAATTAGCTTCATATCGAGACGCTTTGCCTCTGGAAAATAGCCGGCGTGGTGGCTTGGATGCAGGTAGATAACCTGGAAATTTTCCTTGCTTGAGCTTTGTCTCAAGGTGGCTTCGTTCAAGCCGATAGAAGCAGCGGCCAGTCTAAACACTCTCAGAATGGCTGTACCAAAGGTGCCGCTATAAGTTTTCCACTGTGCTTGCGGTTGATTTTGTGCTTTCATGACAATGTTCTCGGCGACGCTGCGCCCCTGTCTGTTAGCCGGACCACCAAGCGAAATAAGAGTGTTTTTGCCGGAAAGCGGTTGGCAGACTTCAATGGCATCACCGACAGCCCAGATCGAATCTTTGCTGGTTGCTAGATACTGGTCGACAACAATACCGCCAGTGGTGCCAAGCTCGATTCCTGCTTCCTTGGCTAAGGCAGTGTCTGGCTTTACGCCTAAACCAAGAATGACCAAGTCGGCCGCAAGCGGCTCATGATTTTCACATTTAACCAAGCAACTGGCTGCCTGTCTGTCGCTTCCAGCGCCTACTGCTTCAAATCCAAGCACTTTGGCATTAAGCAAAAGCTCGATACCGTGTCTTTCCATTTCTTGCTGGACTATCTCTGCCATTTCGCCGTCCAGCGGCGCCAAAATATGGTCACGTCCATCAACCAAAGTGACCTGAAACCCGCGTTTTTGTAACTGCTCGGCCGTTTCTATACCGATAAAGCCGCCACCGCAGACAACTGCTTTCGGTCTTCTCTCTAGGTTTTGGTCTGCGAGCCGTTCGACGAACTGTGTGATCCAATTATCTATTTGTCTGATTTCTTCTATGCTCCGAACAGTGAAGATTCCCGGCAAATCAATGCCCGCAAGCGGCGGCTTGATTGGTTTTGCGCCCACCGACAAAATCAGCTCATCATAGCTTTCAGCGAAAGACTCGCCGGTTTTTAGATTTGTCACTGTTATGGTCTTTTCTTGGGCGTTTATGCCTGTCACTTCATGCAAGATTTTGATGTCTAAGTTGAATCTCTCCTTAAGACTTTCAGGGGTCTGTACGATCAAGCTGGCTTCGTCTTCTATTTCGCGTCCTACATAGTAAGGTAGTCCGCAGTTGGCGTAAGAAACAAAACCACTGCGTTCGAAGACAACTATCTGCCAATTTTCTGCCAGGCGCCTTGCCCTGGTGGCTGCGCTCATTCCCCCGGCTACTCCGCCTACAATCACCAGTTTTCTCTTTGAAAGCGACATCTTTCTTCCCCTGAAATCAAGTTTGCAAATCAACTATATCGATAATTGGTTGAATAGGCAATCATTCTTTCGGATTAATCTAGTTAATGTTGGCTGCTTCCGTTTAATCTTTGTTCTTGGGTTCGAGTCCCAATAGGTGGGCTTTTGGCTGGATTTGCTGGGCGGCGGTGTTTGTATGAAAAAGCTAAAACGATATCGCTTTAGCTTTTGAAGAGAATAGGCGCGAACATCAAAAGGGGAAGTCAAGCGATCTGCCTGTACCCCAAAAATGCTTTCGCTTGCATCTTCTAAAGGGTCAAATTGAGATCCACAATTGGATAGCTGTAACGTTTGCGGAATACCCAAGTGTCTGACATACCGATGCCGCCTTTGCCCAAATCGTTGCCAATGAATATTACAGGCACAGGCAATTTAACGGTTATTTCGGTGGTAACCGCTACATAAGGATGTCCCACGAGAGGGTCTCCACCAAAGTCTTGATATTCGAAAGCACCGGGTATAGTCGCTAGCCTCGGGCTGCTTATGTAGACGCCGTCGCCTTGATGAATAGCAAGGGCGGTTGTCGCTGCCTGCATCGCCGCTGTACTTGTCTTCTGTTGCGCGGCGGCTCGACAGGCTTCTTTGCAGCATTTTTCATTGAGCTGGTAGGCTAACATCATCAAGCTTATGTCTACAGCCATCATAAAGAGTGTCATCAGAAAGAGCACGCCGCATGATAATTCCAGTAAAATCGTCGCTCGCTTCTTTCTTTTCATATGGGTCATTCGCTTGTGTCGACCTTTTCAAGCTGCACTAAAGAGCGGGCGATATTCTCGAATGTCTTTCTTAGTTTGGTGGCATCGGTAACAAGGAAAAATTTGCCACCGTTCCCAGCTATGTAGGATACGCCCGGATAGCTCGAACCGGGTGTATAGGTCATGGTCTGTCCGCTTTCGTTCACATAGGTGACTGGCTTGTTAGGATCATCATTTAGAGTGTTCACTTCGCCTGGAATAATGGAACTGTTTTGCGCCAGACCGATTGTGTATATCGGAATACCTTGATCTCTAACGGCGCCGGCGGCGGTGCGTGCATATGAAGACGGATTGTAGCCTGGTTCTGTTGGTTGACCATCTGTAAAGAGAATGATGGCGCGCTTTGACCCGATGCGTTTCTGATTGGCGATCATATCTTTAGCCGTATATAAGGCATCGCCAATATTGGTGCCGCCGTTGGCAACAGTTATCGCTACTGAATTGGTTACTGACGCGAAGTTGCTGACGTCTTTGTTTAGACTGACGCCGGGGCGGGGAAACTGACCATTGCCGCCGGCGCTATAGTTGCTTGCCACATTTGGCCCGCTCACAGTCTCTGTCGGCGAACTGCCTGAGTCGCTGGAGAAACACACTAAACCAAAGTGTGCCTCTGTATTGTTATTCATGATTGTGTAGAAATTGAGTGCTGCATCTTGAGCTTGGCTGAGTGGACGAATTTTTTTCTGAGCGCAGGCGCGATAGTCGGCTTGATAGCCTGGCATTGGTGTGATCGAAGTCAGACTCGGCACTGTATCGAGTCTGGCATTGCTGTAAACTGAGCCGTTCTCGAGATTGCCTCTCGCTGCTTCTACGACTGCTTCCATGCTTGGATAAAAAAAGCCGCCTGGGCTAAGAAAGGGCACATTGAGTGTATAGTCAGGATTTTCGGAGATATTGACGATTAGGTCGGTATAAGTGTAGTTGTCACCAATACTGGTGCTATTTGGATAATTGCCCGGAGGTGAACCGGCATTGGGCGAGCCCCGCAGGGTAGGAGAGAAAGTTAGACGTCTAGTGTGACTGCTGGAAGAGCTGTTGTCTAAGTTCTGCGGCGGCACGGCATTGACGCCGGTGCCTTCCGGCGGTGCGCCTAAAATATCAAATAGTTTGCCTGAAGCCATTAGTCCTGTTGTGGGGGCGCCTGCTCTGGCATTGGTTAGTTTGTATATGATGCGCTTGTTTGTCGTATCCCAATATCTTTTCACAAAGGTGACCGGGGTCTGGTCATCGATTGAGCCTGATATGTCAAAGCAGAGCACCAAGTCTAGTTGGGGCACGCGTCCATAGGCGTCGGCTCTGATTGTGAAAGGTCCGCTTATGCCGAGAAAACTACCGAAAACCGGTGTTAGTCCGTAAGAGGCAATGACATGAACTATTCGTCCTCGGCTGTCGCCAAAAGCTACTTGTGAGTTAGGCGGAGGTCCGACTGGGTCGAGCAACTCGATGTACATAAGCGTTGCATTAGCATCTGGCTGCTGGTCTTTGCTGTAACTGCGGGCGGCATTAGCCAGTCTCTTTTCAAAGATGCTGTTGTCTTTGAAGGTATTCAATGAAGCATCGATAGCTACTTGATGAGTCTGGTTGAGATCGGTGAGATCTGAGCTTGCCATAGAGGCTGCACCGGCTAGCGCCGAGGCTTCGCAGATGGCTCTGAGCTGGTCTTTAACTGAGGAAGCGCGGACAACCTCAAAGGTGAAAAGCGCCATTGCCGGTAGTATTAAGCAACCAAAGAGAATGCAGATGAATAGAGTGGATACTCCTTCCTTGCGGCAGCTTATTCTTGCGATACTTTTCTTTTTGCTGCTGGACATTTTTCTGACTCTCAAAAGAAAGTTCTTTGCTTTAGATGCCATCTAGATTTTGGATAGATCTTGATTTGGATCGAGCTAGATTTTGCTAGACTAGATCTGATTACTTCTGGCTCTGGGTACTGGGTATGGGGGCTGAGCTCGGTCAATTTAGCCATGGGACCATTATTTACTATTTTTCTACTGTGCTTTGTTTTTGACATCGGCCGGGTGGTTCATTTTTCTCATCCGCTTGACTGCGAGCTTTGGCTCTTTACTCATTTAGCCCCTGGGGGTTTTCAGCCACTTGTTTAATCGCCACTGTGGTGCGCCACGGCCTTAAGCCTGGCACATTGCTTAGCGGCGGCAGCGCGTATTCGACCAGAGGATGCAAGTCGGCGGTGACTGCGCATTCGGTGAAGTAGAGATAGTTTGCGGTGTTGGCAGGCGTGGCAAGTTTTTGCGTGGTGATGGCGACGGCGCCGGTTTGTCGGCATATCGAAATGATTGAGACCTTGGTGCTCACTATGTCTATGCCGGTGAAGCGGCTGGCGTAACTGCCTACTGTTGCCGGTGTTGCCTCAAGCGATGAGGGGCGTCCGGCACTGCCTGTGCTAAAGCTGTGGGCGGTGGCTGCGGCATGGGCGCCTTCTCTTGCCACAGATTCCAGCAAGGCGAAGCGTAAGAAAATTGTGCCATAGTTGATCATCGGAAATACAAAGATGATAAGCAGGGCGAACATGGCAAGGGGCAGCTCGAGGGCGCTCGTGCCGCATGGTGAGCGCTTCTGGGGCTTGATGGCGGGCTTGCGGTTGGGCACGGCAACCTCACCTGAGCGATGCTCTAATAAGTTCTTTGAAAAGCATACGGGCTAATTCGTTTATATGCTCAGGGTCAATATGCTCAGCGCTTGTGCTTGAGGGAGCGTAAGACTTAACTAAAGAGGCTTCTTTGTTTGGGCTTGTTATTGCCTGTGCAGCAGGCGCCGCCAAAGGCGCCGAACTCATAGAAGCACCCGGAGCAGCCGACCCAGAAGACTTTGCCGATCCAAAAGAATTTGCTGATCCAAAAGAATTTGCCGAACCCAAAGAATTTACCGACCCTTTCGCCACGTCGGTGACCGTCCTTGTGTTTGTAAGAGCGCTATTTTTTGTAAGCTCGCTATCTTTTCTAAATGCGCTCTCTTGCACTTGATCGCCGGCATCGCTCAAAATTGGCTCGGCTTCACTTCTGCTCAAAAGGTTGAGCCTCAATATCGGTGGATAATCTTTCTGGTCTATGGTGTTTAGACTGAGACCCAGCCAAACATCGGCAGGCACTATAAAGACATCGATTTCGTGGTCGAAGCCGCGCAGCAACAAAGCGGCGGTGCGGCTGACAAAATGAGCTTCGAAATAAATTTCTTTGCCGGGCTTGCCGGGCGCGGGGGCTTCATTGCAAACGACAGTATGAAATTCGGGCTCGGTGGCCTCGATAAACATATAGTCTTCGTCTAAGTTGGCATTAAACTGATTGACCAAGGTTTGCAATTCGGCAAAGAGCTTCTTTAGCCAAAAGACCATGAGCTTCTCGTTTGAAACATGGGTGGAATATTCGCCTTCCACTCGCGGTTCGTGGCTATAGTCGGCTACCAATTCTTGCATCCAGCTAGAGCAGTCGCAGCGCTTTACTTTTAGCCTGGCCAGTTTGTTTTTGATCAGCTCGGCATTGTCTTGCTGAACATCGTGTCGATGCTTCGAATTGAGTCCCCAGAGGTGGTCGTACATGAAGGGTCCTTTCGTTTCTCTAGTCATCGATATTTTCGGTCAAAAGCTCAGAGTCGAGCCAGTCGCCGAGGTGAAAGACAAAACTGCGGTGTGATAAAAAGGCTTCTTGGGCTTCCGAGCGGGTGACGATGGCACCGTCGCCTAGCGATTTAGCCAGACGAATATTTTTTTCATTGCTAAAAATCAATTCGCTTATGTCATTGCCGCTTTCAGGATCGTGCTCGGTTAGCGCAAATTCGAGTGTGATTGGGCTTCGCCATCGAATATCGATAAAGAAATAGCGATGAATCGCTTCTTTGATGCGCTGACAGATTTTGCCCGAAGCCTGTTCGTCGGCGCCGAGCAAAAGCAAGGCAAAGCGTTTTTGCCCGTAGCGAACGATAATATCGCCGTCTCTTAGCGCCCCTCTGATGACACTGGTGACTCGGTTCAAGGCTCTTCTGGATCGTCTTCCGGTTTCTTCGCTTTCGGTGTCTAAGCCCGAAACATCGAGCAGCACCACGCAAAATGGTAAGCGCATCACCGAGGGCGGATAATTTGCCAGGGCAATGCCGAAAGTCACCGCCACCTCTTCTGGACCGTGACAGTGCACCACTTGGCGCGGCTGCTCAAGAGCCACGAGAACAACTTTCTTGCTCACGCTCTCTTTAATTTGCCCGGCCAAATTTGTGGTTCCAGGCAATGCAGAATGATCAGAAGTCATGAAAACTCCCGACAATTTGTCTCGAAAAATGTGCCTGCCATCCTAACTATGACAGTCGCAGATCGTGGGCGCTATCCCCTAAAAGGGTGACCTTAATATCGCTTTACATTTGGGTGGAAACCCCAAGACTCTTGCTAAGACATCTTGTTCAGCCTTGCGATGCTTCTTGATATTAGTGGCGGGCTCTTGAATTAATCGAATCGGACAGAAAAGTCTTTATTTCACTCGCACAATCGGAAAGGTATATGACTTGACGAAGGCCACTTTGCCGTCTTGCAAGACTCCGGCATTGAAAAATGCCAGAGGTCCAAATGGCATAACCGCCTCGGTTTTGGTGCGCACCTGCACGTAAGGAGATGTCTGTGAAGGGGGCGCACCGCCAAAATCCTGATAGACGACGGCGCCGTCAAGTTTGGGCTGCGAGAGGAAAGTGCCACCCGGATAACTTTTGATTACAGCCGAGGCGAGCTTGGTCGACTCAGCCAGATCTTGACCCTGGGCTGCCTGCCTGCAGGCATCACGACAGACCCTATCATTTATATAGGCACCAAATACAATGATGCCGAGGTGTAAGGCAATCACTACAAAGACCGCTGCCATGACGCTGCCGCAGGTTAGCTCGACCGATAAAGAGCCGGTTTTTCTTGTCCGGAGAGTTTTATGATTTTGTCTTTTCATTATCGTCTCCTCAGCGATTAGAAACCAGTTTCACCAGTCTGCGGGCTATTTTGGCAAAGGTGGTGCGCAACTGCGTAGCGTCGGTTACCAGGTTGAAAGTGCCGCCGTTGCCTGCGATGGCGGCGATACCACCGGTGGTCGGGTCGGGATTGTCATCATTGAGAATGGCTTTCTGATCGGGGATGATGGCGGCGTTTTGAGCCAGTCCCACTGTGTAGATGGCGATGCCGGCATCTCTGGCTGCCACTGCTGCTTTGCGGGCATTGGCTTTGGGGTCGGCGTCGAGCGGTCCGCCCGGCGCAGTCGGTTGACCATCGGTAAATAAAATAATGGCTTTGACCGAACCCTGTCTGGCGTTTGCCTTTAGGTCTTGAGTAGCGGCATGAATTGCTGCACCGATATTGGTGGCACCCATGGCAACGCAGCTCTTTATAGAAGTATTGACCTCGTTGAACTGAGTGGTGCCGGCAATCTTAGAGATCACTACTCTGGGCAATGGAAAGGGTTGAATGGCGCCATAGGGAGCGGCATCATCGATATTGTGCCAGTCGACTGTGCTACTAGGGGCGGTGCCCACTTCCGAGTCGAAGGCGGCGAAACCGAAATGAGTATCGGCATCTGTATTCAAGATTTGATTCATGGTCAAGACAGCGTCTTTCGCGTCTATAAGCGGTCTTATCTGTTTGGCGGCAGCTTCGAAATAAGCTTTCTGATAACCCGGGCGCGGTGTTACCGAGACCGAAGTATAGGCTCGGCTTGATTTGAAGACCACGTCATTTTCCAGGTTGCCGCGCGAGGCTTCCACCAAGGTAGCCACGTCGGGGAAGCTGTAGCCGTCATAAACAAAGCCGCCGAAGAAATCTTTACCGTCTATGTTTACCACTTCATCGGTGAAGCAGCGGAAACCATCAAAAGTGAAAGCGGTGCCGGGCGGGCAGTTGCCTGGAGGGGCTCCGGCTTCTGGATAGACCGAGTTGGAGCGCAGACCTTTGGTGCCGTAATAACTAGCCAGGTATTCACTGAAGTAGGCTTTGGAATTGTAATAGGCGTCGGTCAAAAGTTGGGGCTGCACGGCATTCAAGCTGGTGCCCATGGCGCCGGGCTTCATGATGTCGTAGATTTTGCCCTTCATGACCCCGTTTACACCGACTACATCTTTGTAGACTATTTTGCCTGTACCGAGGGTTTCGTCCCAGACTCTTTTGACAAAAGTAACCGGCGTTTGATCGTCCATCGAACCCGATACGTCGAAGCAAACCACCATGTCTAGTTTGGGTACGGCACTTGTGGAAACAGCATTGACGCCCCAAGATTTGATGCCTAAAAACTTACCAAAGGCAAGTTCGCTGCCGGTGCTGGCGGTGATTTTTACTACTTTGCCGTTGGGGCTGCTGAGCGGTTCTACGGCATAGGTGACCGGGTTGAGAAATTCAAAAAAAAGTTTTGATTCGCCGACATTGCAAGTCAGAGCAGCCTTCGATGCCACCACAGTGGCGCTGGTGAAAGGCACACCCAGTGCCGTGTTGGCTTTGAAAATTTTCAAGGCGCTTTCGATGGCGTCAAGATGAGCCTGAGTAGGATTAGTATTGTCAGAGCTGGCCAGGGTGGCGGTGCCGGTCAGAGCAGCGGCATCGGAGGCGCTCTGCAACTCTTGCTTGGCTAGATAGAGTCGCCCAAATTCAAAGCCGAGCACGGCAAACATGGGAAAGATAATCAAGGCGAAAAGCATCATCAATGAAAGCAGACCCTGTCCTCTGGGGTCTCTTCTAAAGGCTTTCAGTTTCTCATATTCTCTATCATGCATAAGAAAGGTTCCGTAAAAATCAGAGGGTCAAGCCTTGTGGGTTTTCGCAGTATTGACGGGCACTCAGCATAAATACTAGAGGCTTTGTCACACCGGCAATCGGCACCGGTGATGGTATCGGCAAGAGCGGTGCCGCAGAGCATTCAGCCGTCACTTGAATCTGATAAGTATTGACACTGGAATCAGCCGGTTTTGTGAGGGGAGCATCGGCTAGACTGATTTTCATTGTGTCAATATGGGTGATGACAATTTCGGTTTTGATATTTTGAATATCGATACCGTCAAAAGATGACTTGGTCTGTGCCAATTTGGTGAGCGCTTCGGCGCAGGCAGACGGCTTGCCGTCAACCGGGTTGAGGAAGGTATTGGCTCTGGCTGCAGAGATGCTTGCCATGTGCACACCGGCATAAAGAAAGGAAATGCGCAGGAAGGCGGCGCTCAGATTTAAGAGGGGAAAGCCGATAACCATAAAGAGCACCCAGAGAACCAGGGGCAACTCGGCTACAAATGAGCCTTTACGATTGCGGCGATTTTGGAGCTTTCTCATCTCTAGCGCTCCTTATGGGCATTGTGACCGTTACCTGTGACTTTATTGCGCTGCATGACCGGCTCGCCCATCGAGCTTATCTTAATCATCATGCTCAGTTGCAGGCGGGCTCTTTCATTGCGCACCGAAAGCAAAGCCATCTGACAGACGTCGCGGGCGCGGTCTCTTTGTCCGGCGCCGATGAGAGATTCGGCTAGTCTGACCGGCAGCTTTTCATTATTTGGGTCCAGTTTCATAGCCTGCTCAAAAGAGTGGGCGGCGCTGGCATAGTTGTCGGTGTGGGCGTAAGCTTCACCCAGCCAGTAAAAGTCGTTGGCAGAAGCGCCGGGAATAGAGCAGAGCTGATGATAGAGCGAGAGAGCTTGCCCAAACTGACCAGCCTGATAGTAGGCTTGAGCCTGATTACGCAGGGTTTCGCTCATCTGGCTCGGCTGGCTCTGCACAGCGGCGTTAAGCTGTGTCGGCTGCACATAAGCTATCTGTGACTGCTGCCACTGTGCTTGCGCCGGCAGCGCACTTAGGGAAAGCAAAACAAAGGCGAAAAGGCTCGCCTGTCCTTTGCCCTGAAAGCTTCTAATTTTTTGGATAGGTCGGCTCGGTCTGGTGTCCATAAGAAAAGCTACCTGGGTTTGTGTGGGGACCTTATCGTAGCTTCAGGTTGGTGACATATTTATGGCAGGGCTTGCGGAAAATACGCAAAAGCTGTGCTCAATAAGGTTTTAGCCTCCATACTGCCGATTTTGGCTAGGTAGTCGGTTACTTCTTATTTTTGCCAATTGGACTCGGTCATTTTGCCTAAATTACTTCGCCTAAATAAGTGCGCCTAAATAGTGACTACCCCCGGTGGATATAAAGTGGGAGGGTCGCACAAGAATGCCAAGTCTCTAGACAAGATGTACCAAAGCCGCGCACTGTGCTTTACTATGCCATGCATAGCGACATAATAAGGAACACTAAGTAAATGAAAACTGAAGCTAGCGATTGTCAACTGCGGGTCTGCCTGACTGTGCCTGACGCGGTGGCAGCTCTAGAATGGTACGCCAATGTTTTTGGCGGCTCTGAAGTGATGCGCATGACTTATCCGGGTACAGAGAAGATCATGCATGCCGAAATGAAAATAGGTTCTAGTCTTTTAATGATATGCGATGAAATTGCCGATTTTGTGCCGCGCAGTGCTAGAACTTTGGGCAATTCGCCTGTCACTTTTATGCTTTATACAGCTGACTGCGATAGTCTTTTTGAGCGTGCCACTGCCAGTGGTGCGCAAGTGATGATGTCTCCCTCCGACATGTTTTGGGGCGATAGGTATTGTCAGGTTATAGACCCCTTTGGTAATCGTTGGTCTTTATTGACCCACAAAGAAGACCTGTCTTTTGAAGAAATGGAAACCCGTAAGAATAAGTTCTTTGCCAGTTTAGAGAAAAGTCACTAATCAACAAGGAGGTCGTCATGACCGACAAAGATCCAGCGGTAGCCTGTTTGCTCTGTTTATTCTTGGGAGTCTTTGGCGCGCACCGCTTTTATCTGGGCAAGACCGGCAGTGCTGTTGCTCAGCTTCTTACTTTTGGTGGGCTTGGTATCTGGATGACTATCGATTTGTTCATGCTTGCCTTTGGCACGTTCAAAGACGGACAGGGCAATGTGGTGCCGGGCGGCAATCGCAAAGGTACTGCACTTTTGCTTTTGTATCTGCCCTCTATTTTTGGACTTTGCGGCATGCACCGCTTTTATGTTAAGCGCTATGGCAGCGGTGTTGCTCAACTGCTCACTTTGGGTGGGCTGGGTATCTGGCAGTTTATTGATGCAATTATGCTTTGCACAAATCAATTTGTTGATAAAGATGGCGTCAAGGTGCTTGAGTAAGAATACGGCAGTTTGACTGCTGTCAAATGAGCTCTGATCAGTTTTGATTTCAATTCAATCAAGATAGCCTCGTTCTTGCTAAAAGTTGGCTTGACGAGGTTAGTATTGATGTTATAGTAAAAGCAGGCGGCAGATTTCTGCCGTCAGAAAAGAACCCAAAAAACTAACAAGAAAACAGATAAAGTCTGAGAGTAAATATGTTGAGTCGAACCTATCGTTATTATTATTCGGTCCTCGGTTATCCCGGCTGCAAGAGGCTTTGCTTGGCTTAGGTCAAACAGTTTGAGTCCAGCAGCCCGGGCAAAAAGCTCGGGCTTTTTATTTGTCATTCTATCTGGCTGCGCACTGTATATGGTGCCGGTTCGGTTTGACTTGATTTGGCTTGACTTGATTTGATTTGGCTTATTTAGAAGACGCTGCTAATTTTGCTATCGATTAGCAGTCGGCGCCGCCCTTTTGCCAGTTCTGTTCTTGACTTCGTCGGCGGGTATGCAAGTGGACAAAGCAACGTGGCTGTAACCCACGTGTCGAAAGACTTCGCAGGTTCGAATCCGTGCCCCGTCGAATTTATTCTCTAAGTTTTGTTATGGGTCGTGGGCTGCCGATTGGCGCCCCGCCACGCCTTTCAGCCGTCTATGTTATGATCTTGGCGTTCTGGTAAGTGCGCTGTTTGGCGGTGTTTTCATTGCTGCAAGGCATTGAATATATTGGTAATCTTGGCGCCAAGGAAAGTAGATTAAGACCAAAGCGAAGCTTTGCTTTACTAGACTAGACTAAAGTCTTATTGAAGACTTCAAGAACCGAACTAAATCAAACCAAAACCAGAACAAGACCAGAACAAAAGAAAGTCAGATTAGAAAGGATCCCCCAGAGTGTTGAGAGAGTATCACAATTGGCATAGTCCGACCCTCGGTAGAAATATGGAGCTTCTCACTTTCGGTCATGCCGGAGCGAGAGTGCTGGTCTTCCCGACTTCTTGCGGACGCTTCTTTGACTGGGAAAATCGCGGCATGCTCAAGGCTGTTGAGCGTCATATCGAGCAGGGCTGGATTCAGATTTTTTGTGTAGACGGTATTGATGAAGAGAGCTGGTTCAATACCCACGTACCGCCTGTTGATCGCGCTCGTCGCCATTTGCAATATCAAGAGTATGTAATCAACGAAGTTTTGCCTTTCGTTTATGCCAAGAACGAAAATCAATTTACGATGGCAATCGGTGCCAGCTTTGGTGCCTATCATTCTTACAGCATCGCCCTGCGTTATCCCGAGCGCTTCAACAGAGTGCTTGGTATGAGCGGTGTTTATGATGTGCGCGAATGGACCGACAATCAGATGGACGACGGCGCCATGCGTCAAGGCAGTCCCTGCGAATATCTATTGGCATTAGAAGACCATGCCAAAATTGAACAGATTCGCAAAATTGAATTTATCATGCCAATCGGTGTGGAAGACCCGCTCTATCCAAACAATCAATGGATGTCGCAGATTATGTGGGACAAAGGCATTTGGCATGCTTTCCGCCCATGTGAGGGCTTCGCCCACGACTGGCCGCAGTGGTATGAAATGATTCAAGATCATATCGGTGGAGCCGACAGCCGCGGCTAAGCTAAGTAGACCTACTGGCTAAGCCTATTCAGGCAGTCTACTCTACACCGACTCTATACTTTCTTTCTTTGCTGTCGCGGCGATTTGGGTCGTATTTCACCGATAGGTCGACCACTTCTGCACCGGGCGATATCTTGAAGTCGAGAATTGGTGTGTGGTGCCGGTCGTTAACGTGTTGTTGGCGATTGGCGCATTCAATGGCCGAGAGAAATTTCACTCTCTCTTCCGGGTTCATTCCTTCCAGCGCTTTGGCTATTTCTTTGGTCTCGCCAACACTGGCAGCACGAGCATAGGCATCAGCTGTATGTCCGTTATAGAGCGGCTCTTCTTGGTTGACTGGGTCACCTTTCGGGGTCAGCCCAATCGACTCAGAATAGCGCTTAGAGGGTAGCTCTCTGCCAGAAAGATCCCAGCTTTTGTATTCCGATTCAATCGTCAGGCCCTTTTCGCTGTCGATCAGTTCAAGTTTTGGAATACCGCGCGGGTCGCCGGCATGGCGTTCGCTATTGATGCAAGCCATCGCCTTGAGTGTGTCTGCTCTTTCTTGAGCCGACATGGGTTCCAGATGTTTTTGTACGTCCGAAACTTCTAGAGCCTCGGCGGCGGCTGTCAGCCCGCGGGCAAGACCGTCTCTATATTGATCTGGTCCATAATGAATTTGTATGTCGCCGCCATGCTTGGCCTCGTACCGCGCTGGCGGCGTATTCATATATTCATCAAACAAAGCATCTGAGGCTTTGTTTGGTGCGGGGCTTTGCTGTGTTCTAGGTTCTGCAGACTCTAGAGAATGATGTGAATCAGCCATAGAAAACTCCTGCTGGAGCTCTCAGCGAACTTGCGGTTATTTTTATTAAGCTTATTGGTAAGCAGTACCGCGCCGTCGTGAGCGCAAAAAATTGAAAAGGGTGGATTACGGGGATGCTGCCTATTATGCGAACCCCTCTTGACGTCTTCAATGGGGAAATCACGAAGGGCTAAATTAAACAGCACAGTCATAACTAGAAAGATAAGACCGCCCAAAAAGAGAAGCCGACACAGAAAAGCAGGCACAGAAAAGTACAGACAGATCTAAACAGATAAGACCGCGCAGAAAAAACACTTGCGTAGCTGTTTGTCGCTCGCCTTTATTTTTTTCGGGGCTAACTATGATCGAATTATTGAACAGTTTTGTCGGCCCTTTTCGTCGCAGCAGTTTTAATTCTCATTCTCAGATATCGGGTGCATAGTGAAGCTAGTTCTCACTTTCGGATTGTTTTTATTTTGGTATTGCTCGGTCACTGCACTCTTGCGAGTGCCTTACTCTCTTTATTCAGCCAATGAAAATTTGTACGCATATAAAAGAATCGACGGGCAGTTTTTAACACCCTATCAATATGAACGTGCCGACAAGTTTAGCCATGGCTTTGCCCAGGTAAGCAGAAGCGAGTTCTTGCTGCCGCTTGGCCCTCTGGGGGTCTCGCGACTCGGGCAGCAGCGCAATGGTTATATAGATAAGACCGGCAACTTTCTCTATAGAACCGGCAAAGAAGTAGAAGACGACGCCGCAGAAGATCTTGCTATCTTTAGCGATGTGCGCAAGGTCGGCTTTATCGATAAAGAGGGCAAGGTGCAAATACCCGCTCGTTTTGACCACGCTAGACCCTTTCGCGACGGTCTGGCTGCCGTTTGCTTATGTTCGACCGACCACACTGAGGGTCCTCTCTGTTCTGAAGCATTGGGCAAGTGGGGCTTCATCGATACAACAGGTAAGCTTGTTATTCCTTATCGCTTTGCCGCGGTCTCTGACTTTTCTGAGGGCTTGGCTGCGTTCCAGTTTGAAGGGCGCTTTGGCTATATAAACAAAGCAGGCGACCTGGCTATTGCCGCCAAATACAAATGGCAAGAGGCATTTTCTGACGGCTATGCCCGCACAGATCTAGGCTTTATAGACAAAAGCGGTGCACTCAATTTTGCGGCCAATTGGGCAGATAGCACAAGCTTTTCTGAAAAGCGTTGTACTTGGCGAAAAGACGGCAAGTATTATTTGCTCGATGATAAGTTTAAGACTGTCGCTGGCGGCTTTGATAAGCTTGGCAAAATGCATGAAGGGCTTTGCTACTTTCAAAAAGATGGTTTATTTGGCTATGTCGACCAGAATGGCAGAGTTGTTGTGACGCCTCAATTTTTGCAGGCGGGACAATTTAGTTCGGGCATGGCGCTAGTTAAATCAAAATCTGGCTTGCTGCAGTCTATCGACAAACAAGGTCGGGTACTCGCCGTTATAGATGACGCAAAGGCGGCTGCTATCTCTGAAAATATTTACGCTGTGAAAAATAAAGCCTTGAGCTATCAGCGCGCTTACGATCTTTTTTTGACAATTGAGCCTGTCTTACTTGGGCTTATCTCTGGTTTTTGTATGGCAATCTTCTTCATGATTATGCGCTCTAGGATACTCAAGGTGTCTATGCTCTTCATCTTTTCGGCGCAGACAGTCTTTTTGAGTTATCCAGCCTCTCATTCGCATATTACTCCTCAGCTTTTATGGTGGTGCAATGGTGTCGGCCTATTGCTACCGCTATTGGTGCTCTATGTTTTTCAAAGACCAGAGATCAAGGCTAGAATAGAACCCGTTACTTTGCAAAATAAACGCTAAAGACTTTTGCAAGATAAATGTGACAGTGCACGATATTTGCACAGCGTCCGTATGTATGGCCCTGTTGCATAGACGCAGTGACAGTGGGACTTCTGCTTAGAAGTCCGCTAGAGGTGATTCGACTTTCAGGGTGATCTGACTGTCAAGTGATGCAAATATAGTGCAAAAAGAGAGCGTCACAGCAACCCCATACTTAAAGTGAAGAAAGGCGTGTCGTTAAATGCTTTCGATTAGCTGAGTAAGCGGGGTTAGGTTTAGTGGCAAAATCGAAGTCGAGGAGAGACAAAA